>WOR8_10000584_pt1 | contig 102155 bp, 86 predicted proteins | sample DeeMarSeWOR38_10_FD_19890 | JGI IMG/M metagenome (IMG submission 19890)
CCTTCATTGGTCACCCGCACCCGTTTACATTGCGCTGCGATCCGGTGATAAATTTCCTGATTTTCAGTTGGATGCGGCCGCACGACGATATTGTCATCCGGAAATGCCTTTTCGAGATCCGGGATCATTTTTTGAAATTGCTCGAAGATGGCCTGTTTATGATCACGCAATCCTTCGGCATATTCACGCGTCATACCCCTGGCTGCCTGGCCGAACCGGGCTTCTTCGCCCTGTTCTTTTACCGGCTGAAACAAATTCTGTTCCGGGTAAAAGGCATTTACATGGTTGAAGTTTGTGTTAATGAGGATGAAATCTCCGTAGGTATTGCGGATCTTTTCAGAATCTTCGTCATAAAATGCCTGCATTTCAGGCCGCAGCAGATCACCCCGCGGATTGCCGGTGACATGAATGGGCATTCCGGCAGGCAGTTTGGGGTATTGACGCCACAACTCAGCGTTATCCTCGCCCCAGGCAAACAGATGGGACACATGCTCCAGGCCTTTTCGCGGGAGACGGCGGGTAAAATAGGTCTCGGGCGGAAGGTGAACCAGCGCTTCTTCATCCCAGGAAACGATTTCATGGCCGAGCTTACGCGCGAGCGGGAATGTTTTGCGTTTGGCGACCCTCAGAGATTTGGACAGGAATATGCCCCTTGGAAAAGATGCAATCCGGGATTCGATGTCCCGCTTGGGCCCGATGATGGAAGTAAGTCCCCGTCTGGCTGCCACGCAGGCAAGCAAAAGCCGGGCGTCCAGTTCGCGCACCTGGTTTTCCACGGGCATTAACAGCACCGGTTTCTTTGACGTCATGCTTGTGGTGGTCCTCCACTACGAATTCATCCGGATAAAAATATCCACACAATACTGAAACGATTAAATTTATTCTATTTATAAAGAACGGGATTATTGCAAGCAAATACGAGCGAATTATTCCCGTTTTTTCGATGAGTCCGCCCTTGACAAAATGAGGGCGGCAGAATACATTTAGCACCCAAAATTAGACCCTTATGGATATATGAAGCGATTTTGATTGAGCGCATCGGCGTTGCTAAAATTTTCGGATGCGCTTCTTTTTAGAGGCCGGTCTCATTCGCCGGAAAAGGACAATCGTCCTGCTGCCGTTTATTGCTTAAATCCACAATATGATATTCATAATGATTATCGTCTCCGGTTTTTGAAAGAACAGGGAATTCCCGTGGAGTCGATTTATGATGCGTTTAGCCCCAGGCTGAACAGGCTGCACCAAACCATGCGTTTACTTTACATGTGGTTATTTGCCAAAGGCCAGAAACTTGATTATGACAAGCAAATAAGCCGATGGGGTTTGCTTCTATCGCGGCAGGGCCGAATAGACCTGAAGAAGCATAATTTACGCAAGCTGGGCAATAAAATATTTAAGCTGACGCGAAAAATATTTTATACCAAAAATTGGGCCCGTAATATCCTGGAACGAAACAAGGCACGCGTGTTGTGTTTTGATCACATCATTCACAACCATTATGTTGTTGCCGTGCTCCTGGGGGCAGCTAAAGAGATGTCATTGCCGACGATTGCGTTACCCCACGGCGTTTACTTATACACCAACGAGTCTTCCAAACCCAAATCAACGCAAAAACAACGCTTTTCAAAGTTTGATCATTTCGATTATGTGGTTGTGCAAAACCAGCTTCGCAAGAATGTTCTCGTCCGCTCCGGTATCAGCGATGACAAGATCGTTGTACTCGGAAGCGCCAGATTTTGTGATGAGTGGATCGAGCAAAACATGAAAATACTGCCAAGAATGATCGACTCACATGCGGAAAGCACCGGGAAATTAAAGATTGTCTTTCTGACTTCGAAGCCTCAGTGCAGGGTCGACATGGAGCGGACGTTAAACACCTTCGATCTCTTATCCAATATTAGCGGGATTGAACTGAAGCTCAAACCACACACCCGGATGAGTTCCGAGCCTTACCTCTTCGATAACCTGCCGATTGCAAATGCTTCAGACGTCCTGACGGCCGAATTGTGCGAGTGGGCCGATGTCGTGCTGGTCATCGGCACCAGCGTCATGACCGAGGCACTCATGCAGGGCAAGCCGGTTCTTTATCTGAAATATCTGCATGGGAATATCATGTTGTTCGAAGAGTGCGGGGCCTGTTGGACGATACGGAACGAAGCTGAGCTAGAGGATGCCATCCAGTCGCTGCGGGTCGAAAAAATGGACGTGCCGTATACCGAAGAAAACGTAAATAAATTCCTGTCAGAGGTTGTCTATGGCGGCAGCACCAAAAGGGACGTGCTGCGCGACTATGTGGAGTTTATTACCGAATGTAATTCGAATTGAACGGCAGAGGTTCGACCCCAGGATAGTTGCTTTATTAAAAGTGGTTTCAAAACCTCAGATCAGGTCCAAGGGCAAGGCGTCAGGCCGACCGGGAAAGCGCAGCATACATGGGTATGTGAGCATTTACCGGAGGGCTGCAACGCAGTCCCGCCGCTGGCGGGAGCCTTAGATGGGGTTTTGAAACCACTTCTAGTGGCTATTTAAAACGCTTTAGTATAGACGCCTTGAAATTGCGAATGTTATTCATCCTGTTTTTGCGGACCAGTCCCTTTATGTACATCGATGAGTACTCGGACTCGATTACCGGTTCAGGACTAAGCGTCCAATCGTCGCAGTCGTAACCGATCAACTCCATATAAGGCCGGTAGACGGGTTTGTAAAAGTCCACATCCTCCTCGGTATACCAGTGGCGCCAATCGCCGTAAGCCTTTTTCCGGGACACTTTGGACTTTTTGGTCGTTCTCGGAATTTCGGCATCATCCTTTATCTCGAATCCGAGATATTCGTGTAAGGCATCAAAATTTTTATCAATCATATCTTCATACGTAAAAATAAACCATTCACTTCCGAGGCTTTTGACAAAGTCATGCATGGCCCGGTACCGGGCGCGTTCCTTTTCCAGCACGCCTTCGTCGCTCATGGGCCAGCCATCGTGACCGACGTAGCGGCAAAGGACGTGAAAAGGAATGGCGCCGGGATCCTGTTCCTTCTTTTCAATCAGCTTGAGATGTGTCCGGTATTGCTTCCGTTGTCCCCGGGGTCCCTTGTGCCATCTGTAGAGCATCTCGCTGACCGCAATATCTCGAGGATCGCGGGCCATCCAGATCTGGCGATCGTACTTTATTTCCGTGGCATGATTGCTGTAACGATCAAAGGTGCGGCCTTTGCGCTCGCTATAGGTGTGCTTGTAAACGGTGTTTTCATAGTCACCCGTAAATTTGCCGGGATCGCCCCCGGAAAAGGCCTGGCAATTGGGCAACCCGCCGGCAACTTTGTATAAAAAGACGGTGGTTCCCGACTTTCCATGCCCTAATATAAATATTTTCATTCTAATCCTCCCAATTCCGAGACGTCACTGTACCGGCGTTCAGGTCTTTTTAAAAACCCGCCGTTTAATAATGTCTTTCACCCATCGCACTGAATCCTTATTTTTTCTTTTTTGAAGATTCAGAATATACCCGGATGAATATTGCGGTTCGATTACCGGATTCGAGCTGATGGACCAGTCATTGCAGTCGTATCCGACGATTTCCAGGTAAGGCAAATACAGCGGTTTAAAAAGCTCGACATCCTCTTCCGTAAACCAGTGTCGCCAGTCGCCAACCGCCTTTTTTCTGACCACTTTGGCTTTTCCGGTTGACACAGGCACCTCGGCATCTTGATCAATCTCGAATCCCAGGTATGCATTCAAATCGGAGAAGTTATTCGCCACCATATCTTCATACTTGAACAGGAACCAATCGTCTCCGAGGGTTTCGACAAATTTGCTCATATTATGGTAGCGGGTACGTTCCTCCACTAACACGTCTTCGGTTGACCGCGGCCATTCATTATGGCCGGTGTAGCGACAGATCTCGCAAAACGATACAGAGCGGGGGTCTTGCTCTTTTTTCATTACCAGCTTTAAATGTGATTCAAACTGCTTCTTGTTTCCGCGGTGTCCTTTGTGCCACCGATAGAGCATCCGGCTCACGGCCGAATCCCTGGGATCGCGGGCCATCCAGATTTTGCGGTCATAATGCTCCCGGGCCAGATGCTCACGATAGAGATCAAAACTTTTGCCTTTGCGTTCTTCGTAGGTGTGCTTGTAGACCGCATTTTCATAATCACCGACATATTTTCCAGGCGGACCGCCGGAAAAAGCCTGACAATTCGGAAGCCCGCCGGCCACCTTGTAAACCAGTGCAGTGGTCCCGGACTTTCCCACCCCCAAAATAAATATTTTCATTCAACTCCTCCCCCTTTGCTTCTATGTGCTCTAAAGATGTGATTTCAGGTACTGATTTTAAAAATCTGATCCGTGATTTCCTCGGCTTTGACATCGGTGCGGTCATTCAGCACCTGCTGAAATATAGAAATCCGGGAACGCAGTTCTTCCAGCGAAATTCCGGGATACCGATGGCGGTGGAATTCCGGCGGCGCCGCCGTTTCACTGAAATATTTTCGCATAAATATAACCAGTCTTCTCCCGTTTGCCAGCCCCCAGCCCAGGATTCGGTTGTGCCAGGCCGGTTCCGGGCTCTGGTTCCAGGTTTCAGATATCTGTTCGAGAACTGCGACGATCCGCTCACATGCCAGTGCTCCGTCCTGGGCCGCCAGGCTTTCATCGATGGCCGCCCGCCTTTCGTCCCCATTGACTGCGCCCAGTCGCCCGCTGAGGATACCTTCAAGCGTATCCTGCAGTTCTTCAAAATTGAAGCACTGATAACTGACCAGGTTGGGCAGTCGATAAAAGCCATTGTCGTATGTTTCATCAATCCGGGGCCGGTAGGATATGGCCGGCACTCCCATTACAAAAGCTTCGATGCCGGTGGTGCATCCGTTGTGAATAACAGCCCTGGTGGCCATTAACCAGGGCACCACATTGCCCTCATTGGTGACCACGACGCGCTCGCAGCGTCCGGCAATTTGCTTATAGATGTCCTGATTTTCAGTCGGATGCGGTCGAACCACAAGGGTGTGGTTGGGGAATGCCCTGTTGAGCTGCGGAATAAGGTCCTTAAACGCATTAAATATGGCCACTTTGTGATCCCGTAACCCGATGGCATACTCCCGGCTCATACCGACGGCAGCCTTGCCAAATTTGGGCGCTTCTCCGGGTTTCCGAATAGGGCGAAACAGGTTTTGCGCCGGAAAAAAGGCGTTGACATGATTGAAATTGGTATTGATCAAAATGAAATCGCCGTGCGTCTTTTGCAGCCGGTTTTTTTCATCATTGTAAAACGGCTGCAACTCGCTGCGCAACATGTCGCTGCGCGGATTCCCGGTGACGTGGATCGGCATTCCATCCGGCAGAAACGGGTACCGGCGCCAGAGCTCGGCATTATCTTCACCCCAGGCAAACAGGTGCGACACGTATCTTATGGTCACCGGATCCAGCCGACGCGAATAATATGTTTCCGGCGGAAGATGAACCAGCGCCTCCTCATCCCAGGTTACGATTTGATGGCCGACATGATGCATAATCTGGAACATCTTGAGGTTGCGCTCGGTCATGCTTTTACAGAGGTAAATACCCCTGGGAAATGAAGCGATGCGAAAATCAATCTCGCGGTGCAGACCGATAATTGAGCTAAAGCCATACCGTGCGGCAATGCAGGCAAGCAAAAGCTTGGCATCTAATTCGCGCACCTGGTTTTCCACCGGAATCAATAAAACCGGCTTCTTTAAAAGCATACCGCCCGAAGACCTCCTTGAACACATTATTTCTGCCCATCATTTACCAGAAGACCCGGCACTCTGCAAGCAAATATGGGCGAAACATTGACAGGAAAACACCGGAATTTTTTGTGAATTCGGTCTGTCCCGGGGCTGAACGATCGTTGGAAATCCGGGATCTGTTCGGATCGGACATCAGCGCTAAAATACTAAAACCCTTGACAAAATTGATGTAAAACGTTAGATAGTGGCGCGTTATTCGGGAGACCACTTGCATTATTTTGTTAAACCGTCAGTCATTTTTAGCCAGCCATAGCAGGGAAACGCGTCGTGTTTTATCAAGAACTATTGAAAAAAATTTCCCAGAAAACCCTGGGGTCTGATGCGGTGGATGCGATCATTGCTAAAGATGGTAGCGTAACTTTTAAACGTTATCATAAATACAGAAGGCGCCTTAAGAAACTCAACCGGGAATTCGGGCTGAGAAAGAAACAGGTGAAAACGTTGCACCGGTCTTGCGCCGATCACGTTCACACCGTGAATTCACCGCTTGCGCTGATTTCTCAGATTCAGCGCTCCGGGGGGTCACTCCTCAGCCAGCTTTTTGATGGTCATCCGGAACTGCATGCCCATCCGCACGAATTGAAGATCGGATATCCTGGAAAATATACGTGGCCGAAACTGGACCTCAATGACCACCCAAAGCAGTGGTTTGTAAGGCTCTTTGAGCGCAGTGTTCTCGACCATTTCAAAAAAGGCTATAAAAAACAAAAAAATCTGGATGAAACCTTTCTCTTTTTATTCCTGCCCTCTATTCAAAGGGAACTATTTCTCAATTATTTAGACACCATTGACACGGTAACACGGCGTGATGTGTTCGACGCTTACATGACTTCCTATTTTGGCGCCTGGCTCAACAATCAAAACATCGCCGGCCCCAAAAAATATATTACGGCCTTTACTGCCAGGCTATCAATGGAAAGGGAAAACATGGAAGCGTTTTTTGAGATTTACCCTGACGGCCGATTGATATCATTGATTAGAGATCCAAAGAATTGGTATCCCTCTGCTGCGCGACACCGGCCTCTCGTTTACGGCGGTATCAAAGAAGCATTAGAACTGTGGCAGAAAAGCGCCCGGGCAATTCTATGGAATAAGGAACGATATGGTGATCGGGTCTGTATTCTCACATTTGAAGATCTGGTCGGTAAAACTGAATCCGTTATGCATTACCTGGCGGATTTTCTGGAAATAAAATTTGATGAAATCTTGCTGACCCCGACATTTAATAAATTTCCCATCAAAGCCAACACCAGCTTTAATGCGCAGCACCATGGGATTATTAATACGACCCTCAACAGATATAAAACCCTCTCAGAAGAGCAGTTGAATATTATCAATCAAATGTCTGAAGACCTCTATAACCAGGTATTGGATCTGGCCGTTCGCTTTTAGCAAAACCTCTGAATCGGCGGTCTGCAATCCGCCACGGTTATTGGCGGACCATCAGAGCCTTTTGAGCCCCTTAAATTATCTTTCAATTAGATGCGAAAACCCGCTTCATTTAGCGGAAAGATGGGGTTTTGAAAACACTTCTAGGGATCGATGCGCACCAGCACATCCGACATCGCTTCCACGCGAAGTTTATGGGTATCGCCGAGCAATTTTTGAAAGCGCCTGATGCGTGCGGCAATTTTGTCAGGTGTAATTCCCGGAAAGCGGTGCTTTTGAAATTCGGGTCGGTTGTGGGAGCCGGGCAAATGAGATTTCACGCCCTTGGCCAGATGTAACCCGCGGGTGAGCAGCCAGCGCTGGATGGGTTTTGAATTGGATCTGTCAGCGGGCAGGCTTTGATTAATTTTAGCGAGTACATCTACGATTCGCTCGCATGCCAGCGATCCGGTTTTACCTTCCAGATGATCATCGATAAGGCGCCGGCGCTCAATGCCGTCTGCAGTTCCCATCTCTCCTTTCAGAATCTTTCGCAACGTATCCTGCATCTCATCGAAGTCAAAACATTGGTGGCTCATCGTGTTGGGCAGGCAGTAAAATCCGTTGTCATAGGTTTCGTTGATGCTTGCCCGATAGCTGATGGCAGGGGTTCCGGTGACATAGGCTTCGACACCGGTGGTGCAGCCGTTGTGGATGACAGCTTTTGTGGCCAGCAGCCACGGGACGACGTTGCCTTCATTGGTAACATAAACCCGCTGGCACTGATCGGCAATTTTACGATACACTTCGTGATTTTCGGTTGGATGCGGCCTTACCACAATGGCTTTTCCCGGAAACGCTTTCTCCAGTCGCGGGATGATGCGCTGAAAATCCTCGAAAACGGCCTGTTTGTGGTCTCGCAGGCCTTCGGCATATTCCCGGCTCATGCCGCGGGCGGCGCGGCCGAACTTTGCTTTTTCGTCGGAATTCCGCGCCGGTTTGAATAGATTCATGTCGGGCCCGAAGGCATTTACGTGATTAAAATTGGTGTTAACCAGGATAAAATCACCGTAGCGGGCCTGAAATTCTTCAACTTCCTTTTGATAAAACGGCCGCAGTTCGGGCCGCAGCATGTCACTGCGCGGGTTTCCGGTTATATGAATGGGTATCCCGGCAGGAAGGTGGGGATATTGCCGCCAGAGCCGGGCGTTGTCTTTGCCCCAGGCAAAAAGGTGCGAAACATATTTTATGGACCGGCGGTCAAGGCGGCGTGAAAAGTATGTTTCCGGCGGAAGATGCACAAGCGCTTCTTCATCCCATGTGACAATTTCAACATCAAAGCGCCGAGCGACCCGAAAAAAAAGCAGACTCCGAATGGTCATGCTTTTCGACAGATAAATGCTATGCGGAAACAGGTCGATATTAAATTCCATTTCCCGCCGAGATCCGATCACCGAGGAAAAACCACGCCTGGCTGCCACAGTTGCCATCAACAGTTTGGGATCCAGCTCCCGCACCTGATTTTCTACCGGAATCAACAATAACATTTTTTTAGTGTTCATTTATTATTTTGTTAGCTGTGCTGTGATCAAGCGGTAAACGCTTGCTTGTAGTATATACTTTCTTTTTCCCATATTTTATCTTTGTCGAATACGACACGCGCAAGCTCGCGGCCGCGCTTGCTTACAATTCTGGCATCATCATAGTTCTGCAGAACATAAATGATTTTCTCCGCCATCGCCTTAACATTTCGGAAAGGCACAAGATAGCCGGTGTAGTCATCAATGACGATTTCGGGGTGGCTGGCGACATCATAGGCGACAACGGGAGCCCCGCAAAGCATTGCTTCAGCAAGGGTGGAACCTGAAAAAGGGCATAAAACGATTTTTGCATGGGCCGTCCAGTTGAAGACGGTCTCGCTCGGGCACCTGCCTGCAAGCACAATCCGGTCTTTATATTGACTGCGCTCTTTTCTTTGTTCGACATCACTTCTAATCATGCCGTCCCCAATGATGACCAGGTGGTAATCGAGAAAATTTTCGGCGGCTAAATCAAAAGCCTCAATCACATCCAGAGGGAATTTATTTTCAGACAAACGCCCGACAAAGAGCAGATATGGATATTCAACCGGCTTTGGAGGCGGTTTTTGAGAATCGTATGAATTAAAAATCGCATCAAAATTGTTAATCCTGAGAAGGGAGAGCTTTTCAAGTGGCGCACCCAGGGCAAAAGCATGCTCATATAAGCACTTGTTTCGTCCAAACACATGGAAGGCATGCCGCAACGGCAATCCATAAAGCCAGTTGGCAATTGGAGGCAAAAAGAATTTAAAAATGGGTTTTCGATCCAGTCCTTTGAAATAGTGTGGTTTACCGTTAGTTATGGGCCTCAAGGCATAGTTACCTGAAATATCGACGATGAATGGTATTTTGATAAAACAGGAAACAATATAGGCGCGCAATGCCGGGTAATTGTGTTTATAGGCGCGCAGAACACCAATCTTTTCTTCCACGCAAAAATTTGTGATTTTATGGATAGCGATTAACTCGCGAAAAATTATCGCGGTCACCTCATATCCTTTTCTGACAATGTAATCGTAAAATGGAGGTAATTTACGCAATAAAATATAACAGTCTTTTTCAATTTCGATATCGGCATCCTGGGAATTTGTGGCGTCGAAAAAATAAATTTTATCCAGCATCGGGTTCTGAAAGGGCAGCAAATACGCAAAGCCTCGTTTCTCTGACTTATCTATTCTAAATGATTTAATAAAAAGAGCGGTCGGGTTTCCCTTAGCCGTATTTTGCCAGATTCTTCTTTGCTTTATAATCCAGGGTAAAAAAAACAACAAACCTAGAAAGCAAAGCGGTAAGATGATGACAAAAGCGATGTAATCGGCGATGGTTTTTATTTTTCGTTTTATGATTTTTATCTTTTTCTTGGCCATAGTGGTCACAGCTTTGAGAAATTGTTAAACTTTCCTTTTTTTTATCATTTTTGCAGGATTACCCGCAACGACAGCCCCGGCTTCTACATCACGGATAACGACTGCTCCGATTCCAATTAGGGCATCATCGCCAACAACTGTACCGTTGATTATAGATGCGTTTGGAGAGACCCAGACATTATCGCCTATTTTCGAACTTCCACTTATCGAAGCACAGGTATGAATAAGACAGGATTCTCCTATTTGAACGCCATGACCGATCATCACCAGGGTATTAATTTTGGTATTGTCACCAATTATCGTATTGCGATCCGCAAATAAGCCCTTGTCGATGCAGGTATTGGCTCTTATCTCAACATTTTTGCCGATGATAACCTTTCCGGCGTGAAAAACGGATAGTAGCCCGTTTTTTGTTATTTTGTATTCATATCCATGCTGGCCTAATACAACTGAAGCCCTGACAATCGAATTATCTCCAATTTCAACATCAGCATAAATTGCAACGTGAGGATCGATGATTACGTTTTTCCCGATGATCACATTATGTTCTGCCACATAAGCAGTCGGGTGAACCCGAGCGGTCGGGTCTATTTTTGTTTCTATTTTTTTATAATTTTTTTTGGAAATATGATTATAGAGTTTAAAATAACAATACCTTGGCTCATCAACAATGATTTGAGTGATGTCCGCATTGGTAATTTGTTCACCAATATCGTTTGTTGTAAATAATGCTTTGATATTCGTACTTTTATTGACCAAACCGATCCATTTTTCTTCATCAATGAAGCTAATGAGTCCACCAGCCTCAGAATCGATATACCCAAAATTTTTACAATTTATTTTATCTTTTAGTTTTAATCCTAAAACTTGAAATATTGCATCATTGTCTATCACAATACTAAATTCCCTGATGTTTTTGAAATGTTAAGGTGAAATCCAAAGCGCAGGTGCTGGTGTAAATGATGACGGCAACATTTCAAAAATTTTCTATTACATCTTGGCAAGAAACCAATACCCAGTTGTTTTTTCTTGCTGCCGAAAGCAATGATTTCAAAAAGGTCCTAACACCATTTCCAGTATTTCGATATTTTTTGAGATTATCAGGATTATGATAAAATCCTTTTGCGCCCTCAAAGTGTTCTTTTGCCGAGGAGTTAATAAAAACATGGAATGGGTGGAAGTCAAAAACTTTTATTCCGGGGCGTCCAACTATTTTCAAAAGCGCTCCTAGATCGATATCTTCGTTCATTTCCAAATGCAGATGATCCATCCAATATATTGGAAGTTCAAATGATTGTGATTGAACCACAAATGGTTTGAGATTATCAACATAGGGCATATAATAATTACTAGTATACTTGATTTGCGAAAAAACATCCCTGACAACGAGATAATGCCTCGTACTGTTAATCAAGGTGTGTGATCGCAAGCCTATGGCGGATGGAAATTTCTCTAAACACCTTGAGATTTCACTTTGTATGGCTTTTTCATCTTGGGTCGCTTCTTGAAAATTTGGATGAAGACCAACATCATATTTTTCAATTATTCCATATGGTACATCTGTAGTAGCAAAAACAGTAGCAGGTGATCCAAAATCTTCCAAGATGGATAGCGTATCTTGCAAGCATTCCACCGGAGCCCAGTCTGTGTCGATCGTAATAATAATCACGGGACTGTTATCGAAATCTAATTCAATCATTTTAACCGGTCACCGTATTTCAGCACCCTGTTTGCACTTTCTCTTGGGAAGCCCTCGAGCTGTACTTCATAAATATAAATTGCCCCTTTGCCACAGGTAACAATTACATAACCATCTGAAACCTCAACAACGAGTCCCGGAATCCCATAATATACTTGTTGAAACACACCTGATTTCCAAATATAGATTTTTTTATCACCTACAAAACAGAAAGCGCCAGGATAAGGATGCGATTGGGCACGTATTGCATTATGGATCTCCATGTTTGTCGAATGCCAATTTATACGCCCATCCTCGGGCTTTCTCTGAGAGCAATATGTGGCTTCATTGTGCTTTTGCGGGACTCTGGGTGCTGAGCCGTCTAAAAGAAGATAATAATTATCTTTTAAAAGTTCAATCGTCAGAGATTCAACTTTGACTATAATGTCTCCAATGGTATCTTCATTCCTTATATCAAATGGTTTTTGGCAAACTACATCACCCGTATCCATACCTTCATCAAAATAAAACAGGGATATGCCGCTTTCCTTGTCACCATTAATTATTGGCCAAACCAGCGGGGCTCCTCCTCTATATTTTGGTAGCATAGAAGCATGAATTCCGAGGAATCCGTTGGTGACGGCTTCTAGAAGACTTTTGTTAATTAGCCAGTACCATCCGACCACTAAACACATGTCAGGAGGATCATCTTGAATCACAGGTTCAAGTTCAGAAGGCTTATTCAGGATAATTAGTGTTTTTCCTGCGGCCGTAGAGAAATCCTTGAAGCCTTTTAATGCACACCTTACATCTTGGCTATCATCGATAGTTACAATGGCGTGCAATTTATCTGGTGCCAACGCGTATATCGTTTCTAGGGCCTTTAAACCGATGCGCTTACTTCCTATAAAGGTGACTTTGTCTAACATAATTTATTCGCATCATGAAAAATATTTACGAAGAAATCGTTCGAAATAAAGCAGGGACCAAATTAACAACCTGCGGTTTTTTTTCCCCTGAATATGTTCTTCCAACAATTCATGAACGACCTCTGCGTCAAAATAATCATATATAGAAGCGCGCTTGTTGAAAATTAGTTTTCTGACGTAATCGATGCTTTCCCCTTTAAACCACGAAGAATCAGGTGCTGAGAAACCCTGTTTAATCCCATTGGTGATATCAACGGGAATATATTTGGCCATAACCTTTCTCAAAGCGATTTTGCCGTCTTTCGTTTTTTGAAAATATTTTTTAGTCTTTGGCCCGGGTTCGTTTTCATTTAAACGCACGATTTCTCCCAAGTTTCCCAGCTTCATCGCTATCGGCAATTGTGCGGCAAAATCAACCAAATCATTATCTAAAAAGGGAACGCGGGTTTCAAGCCCATGGGCCATGCTCAGCTTATCGTCCACGACAAGCAGGCCATGTAAAAATGTCTTGGCTTCAAAATACAATGATAAATTGATATATTCTTCAGGCGTGGATATTTTCCCGGGCTTGGTGATAAATACATCACGGAATATGTCTCTCGTCCAGATGTGCTGTACCTCAGGCCAAATGGGTTTGAATACCTCGTGAATTACTTTATTGGGTATCAGGCGCTGCCAGTACAAATAGTATTTATCGATATACTGTTCGAAATCGTCATTGATGACCGCCCGGTAGTACCGCCAGGGATAACCGCCGAACAGCTCGTCGCCTCCGGTCCCTGCCAGCACGACTTTGACGAATTTACCGGCCAGCTGGGAAACGTAATAATTCGGGTAACTCTGTCCCACCCGCGGCTCCTCGATATGCCAGGCAACCTGGGGAAGCACTCGTTCCATGTCACCGGCTTTAAGGACCATTTCATAATGTTCGGTTTTAAACAGATAGGACATGTATTCCGCTTTTTCGCGCTCATCGAAGCCCAATTCGAGGCCGGTTGCCGAGTTCAAATCGAATCCGCAGGTAAACGTTTTGATATACGGCAACTGGGTGGCTGCAATGGCGGTGATCGAGCCAGAATCCATGCCGCCGCTCAAATATGACCCCAGCTCGACATCGCTGACAAGCTGGCGGGTGACGGCTTGTCGAAAAAGACGGTCGAGTTCTTCGATGTATTCACGTTCGCTTTTACGTTTTTCAGGTTCCCGAAAATCAAAATCCCAGTAACGCGTCACATTAAGTGCCGGTGAGCCGTTGGTCCCCTGCCCCAGGGGCAGTTGGGCATAACAGCCGGCCGGAAAAAGCTTAATTCCTTTTAGAAGTGTTTTATCGGTGAAAATATTCTGAAAGGTGAAATACTCCAGCAGGGCTTCCAGATCGATGTCTCGATTTGCAACCGGATGGGCGAGAATCGCTTTTTGCTCGGAGGCAAATAAAAAGTGGTGCCCGAAAAAAGCATAATAAAGCGGCTTTATGCCGTATCGATCCCGTGCAAGAAATAATTCCTGCCGGGTCTTATCCCAGATCGCAAAGGCGAACATCCCATTGAATTTCGCCAGGCAATCGGGTCCCCATTGGGCATACGCATTTAAGACCACTTCGGTATCGCTGCGTGAACGGAAAGAACAACCCAAAGCTTCGAGTTCGATGCGCAGCTCCTGAAAGTTGTACACCTCACCATTATAGCTGATGGCAAATTGGCCGTCGGGGGTCGTCATGGGCTGGTGGCCCAGAGGGGATAGATCGATAATCGCCAGTCTGCGATGTCCAAGGCCGATGAAGCTGTCGGTGTAGAAACCCTCTCCATCCGGTCCGCGATGGGCGATGGCATCGGTCATCTTGCGCAGGTTAACCGGTGAAACCGGCTCACCGTTTAAATTGAATATGCCGCAGATTCCGCACATAAAAAAACAGGTAAAAGGTATAAAGTTTAGGGTTTAGGGTTAAACAATTACGATGACAATTTACTTTTCAGAAGTCATACACATCAGGAGTTCAGATACGACATACTGCTGTTCTTCATCCTTCATATCATGAAAAAGCGGCAATGTTAAACAGTGGTCAAACGCATACCGGCTCCCGGGCATTTCACCATGTATAGTGCAATTTGAGTTTTCGCTAAAGGCTTTGTGCATATGCAGGGAATAAGTCCCAATCTGGGTTTCAATATTTTTAACTTTTAACTTTTTGATAACCTGGTCACGATCCGGCACAAAGATACAACATGACTGCCAGGAATGGACGCCTTTAGCTGTGATTTTTGGAATAGATACGGCCGGCGCGTCGGCTAACAGCTCCATATATCGATTCGCCAATTGCGACCGCTTTTGGCACAGGCTGTCAATTTGCCGCATTTGCGTCAGACCGATGGCCGCCTGCACATTGCTGAGTTTATAGTTCGTGCCGATCCGCTCAAACCGGGTGCCGCGCCTTGAATCGGATTGAGTCATCCCAAAATGCTTGTAAGATTCCATCCACCGGGCCAGGTCGGAATGGTTGGTTGTAACCATGCCGCCCTCGCCGGTGGTGATGAATTTGCGCGGATGAAAGCTGAATACGGAGATGTCGGCCAGATTACCGACGAATTTCCCGTCGTAGCGGGCCCCGATTGAACAGGCCGCATCTTCGATAAGATAGAGATTGTGCTTCTGTTTTATATCCCACAGGCGATCATAGTCCAGCGGATTTCCGAATATTGAGACGGGAATAATGGCTTTTGTCCTGGGTGTGACCGCTTTTTCGATGGCTTTATAATCAATCAACATCGTCTCTGGATCGACATCAACGAGAGCAATGGTTGCACCGACGATGTTGACGACCGCTGCCGTTACCGGGTAGGTATAATCCGGCACAATGACTTCATCACCCGGTCCAATTCCCAGAGCGCGGAGCGCTGTCTCCAGCCCGACCGAACAATTGCAGACCGCCAGAGCGTATTCGCATCCGATGTACCCTCTGACGGAATCTTCAAACTGTTTCGTGACAGGCCCCTCGGTCAGGTATCCGCTGTCAAGAACTTCGAGAACCTTGTCTTTTACTTCCTGAGTGATATACGGTTTTATTAACGGGATCGCTTTCATAAACCAACCAGATATTAAACTATAAAAAATGAACTGATAACCGCCTGTTATTGCTATCGCTTTGATTATTCCACGGCAATTCTAAAATTTATCTGCGGGATCCCGCTTTGCGGGATCCAGGAGGAAAAAACCTGGAAGCAAGATGGGGTGGTGACGTTAATTCTCCAAACGTTCTCGATGAGACCGGCGCCACTCGATGAGCCTGCGCAATCCTTCCTCTATGTCAACAGACCATTTAAAGCCTAAATCTTCCTCAGCGGCAACCGGATCACCCACCCGATTGGTTACAAATGTCTGTCCGGCCGGCTCATATTGAATGGGCAAATCCGAGTCTGTAATTTTTAGAATAAGCTCCGCCAATTCTTTAATGGTCGTTTTGATTCCCCGCCCCACATTGTAAAATCCGAATTCAGTATTACTCTTCAAGGCGCAAACATTGGCCCGGGCAACGTCGGCTACATAGATAAAGTCGTAAGCCTGGCTGCCGTCACCGTAGACAACGGGGGGCTTTCCATTATCTAAATTATCAAGAATTTTCATCATAACGGCAATGTAAGTGCCTTTATAATCCTGTCTCGGGCCGTAAACGTTCATATACCGCAGCCCGACACCGTCCAGACCATATCGTTTGTGGTAAGCCTTAAACATATGTTCGCCGGCAATTTTGGTGGCGCCGTAAAACGTCCAGTTGTTATACGGATGATCTTCTGTCATCGGCTCTTCGACCGCATCTCCATAGACCGATGCAGAGGAAGAATAAACCAGGCGCTTGATGTCATTGTTCACGCATGCTTCCAGCACATTAAAGGTTCCGCGAATGTTGACATCAAAAGCAGCGCGCGGATATTCGTAACACTGAAGCAACCACAAAGCAGCCAGGTGAATAACGCCATCGATGCCTCGCATGGCTTTATCTAAGATGTCCGTTTGAAGAATATCTCCACCGATCTCAAAAATGCGGCAGCGCGGATCCTTTAGTGCATGCCGGAGGTTTTCATGGGTGCCGCGGCAGAAGTTATCATAAACAGTCACCTCTTTAACATCTTCCTTTAACAACGCCTCAACAACATGTGATCCGATTAACCCGGCTCCGCCGATAACCAGAATTCGATTACCTTTAATATCCATTCACATCACTCCGCTTCCGGCAAACGCTTTGCGCTGATTCCATTTTTTGCCCTTTCATATCTTTTCTCGCACGCGCGGCACTGCAAACCATCTGTGATCCTCTCGCCGCATTCACATGCCCATCCGATTTGTTTTGCCGGATTGCCAACCACCAGGGCATGATCCGGTATATCTTCATTAACCACAGCACCAGCGCCGATGAAGCAATACCTGCCAAGCGTTACACCACAAACGATGGTCGCATTGGCCCCAATCGTGGCACCTTTTTTTACCAGGGTCGGGCGTACCTCATCCATCTTTCGTATTTCAGCTCTTGGATTGATGATGTTCGTAAACACCATGGAAGGCCCGCAAAATACGCCATCTTCAAGAGTGACGCCTTTGTAAACTGAAACATTGTTTTGTATTTTACAACCGTTTCCAATATGAACATCCGGACCGATGACGACGTTCTGCCCTATATTACAATTCTTGCCGATCTTTGAACCGGATAGAACATGGGAAAAATGCCAGATTTTTGTACCTGCACCGATCATGACTTCTTCATCTCTTATGGATGTGGGATGAAGAAAGACCTCCCGGGTGTCCGCTCTTTTTCCGGGTGGGGCAGATGGCCTATTCCCCTTGCCTGCAGATTCAATTCCCCCGCTGCCGGTTTCATTGAAACAAATTCTTTCTCCAAACAAATCCAGTGAACGCTGGCCGGCATTAAGGACCCGAAGAACATTCAATCCTTCATGTCCGTCTGTAATCGGCCGCTCTCCATTATTTATGCATTCAAGGAAATGCTGACATTCGAGTCGAAGCGGTTCATCTTGCGGGATATCGACCTTTTCCGCCTCCGATTTCGTCGGCACGGGCATATTATTTTTCCAATTAATCTCATGGGGATATATTAGGAGCTTTTCTTCCCACGGATTAACGTCATTGAAAACAGCCATTTTACTTGTGCCGACGACCACGAGCTTTTGTTCTTTAAACGGATGAAGCCATGAAACAAAGACATGGGCGCGCAGACCCGAAGGAAATTCTAAATGGGTGACGGTCACATCCGGAATTTTCTGATGCAGATAGCTACCACCGGTGGTCAATACACTTTCAGGTTGTTCACCGGCAAGCGCCAGTATCATGGAAATGTCATGAGGCGCAAAAGACCATAAAATATTTTCTTCCCGCCGAATTTTCCCCAGATTTAATCGATGCGAATAGATGTAATTAATTCGACCAAGCTCACCTGAATGTGCCAGCTCTTTAAGGCGAATAAAAGCAGGATGATGCTGGAGCAAATGCCCCACCATGAGGATCTTTTTGCGCGCCTTTGCCAGCGCTATGAGTTCTCTGCCATCATCTTCACTAAGGGCCATCGGCTTCTCAACAAAAACATGTTTCCCGGCAAGAAGGGCTTCACGCACAAGATTAAAATGGGTTTCAGCCGGAGTAGAAATGACGATGCCATCGATGTCTGCATGGTTAAGAACATCACCCAGTGCCAGGCAAGTCTCCAGGTTCTGATATTTATTTTTGAAGTCAACCAGAATGGATTCGTTTTTATCACAAACAAGCCTTAATGCGCCGAGCTCATAAAATACCCGGACCAGGTTTTTGCCCCAGTAGCCGGATCCGATAATTGCTACAGATGGGGAATTTATCGAAGTTTCATTTTTCATATTATATTCCGACATGATGGTTGCATGATGGTTTCATATATTATCGATGAGTTCGGCAATTTTCCGTTGTTCCGCTTCCCTTAAATAAGGATGCATGGGGATACTGAATATCCGGCGACTGCAGTCTTCGCTTATGGGAAAATCACCCTCAAGATAGCCCAGGTTGGAAAATGCCGGCTGCAGATGAAGTGGCCGGGGATAATATATCGCCGTAGGTACCTCGTTGCGCTTAAGTTTGTCCTGTAATTGCGAACGCCGGTTCTCATCTTCAGCCAGCAAAGAATATTGCGCCCAGACACTTTTAAGCTTTTCGGGAACACCGGGTATGTTTACGCTACCCGCACCGTTCAGCAGGGTCGCGTAACGGCCGGCAACCTTCTGCCGGAGTTCGACCTCCTCGGGAAAAATTTCAAATTTTGCGAGCAAAATCGACGCCTGGATTGTATCCAGGCGGCCATTTATTCCGATACGCGTATTATCGTATTTATGCGTGCCTTTGCCGTGCACCCGTATAGACTTCATTAATGCGGCGATATCATCATTATTTGTAAAACACATACCGCCATCACCATAACAGCCCAGGGGCTTGGCCGGAAAAAACGAGGTGCATCCGACATCCGCAAGACTGCAGCTCATTTTTCCTTTATACTCCGCGCCAAACGACTGGGCCGCATCTTCGATAACAAAGAGATGATTCTGGCGGGCGATCACATTAATCGAGCCATAGTCTGCCGGAATACCGAAAAGATCAACCGCAACAATGCCTTTGGGTGTTAGTTTGGACAGCTCTTGACCCGTATTGGATGGCAGCGGGTAGATCTTGCGGTCCCGGGTTTTTAAAGCTTGAATGGCCAGTTCCAGCTTCCCGGGCTGCATATTGAACGTTTCGGGGTCAACATCAACAAAGATGGGGGTTGCGCCCAGTAAGCTGATGACCTCGGCGGTGGCAATAAAGGTAAAGGGTGAGGTAAAAATGGCATCACCGGGACCGATTCCGTAAGCCATTAAGGCCATAAGCAATGCATCTGTTCCGGATGCGCATGCAATTGCGTGTTCGGTGCCTGCATATTGGCCCAGCCGTTCTTCCAGTGTCCTGACTTCCGGCCCCATTATGTATTTGCCGTGGTCAAGCGTCCGGCGGATATTATTTTCGATTTTTTCCCGAATTCGATTCTGTTGTATACCCAGATCAATAAACTGCATGGACACCTCTCGCCTGACGCCTCGCGCTTATGACCCGCTGCACCGAGATTTTGCCGTCAATTTTAAGGTAAACCTGTACTTCTTTGTGCATATCAATCAATCTATTTTGATGGATACGGGTTTTGGGATACAGCGGGCAATTCCACGTCTCCGTTTGATACCCAGTGCTCGGCCAGGTTCCAGTCATAGGGATTGTTGACATCAAACCCTTCGTATTCTTCCGTGAAAAAGGGCATCAAAACATTGCCGGCAATTGTTCGTTCCTCGAGGACAACCCGCGTCCAGGCAATCTCGAGGCTGGCATTCTGGACGTAGACCTCGGGCAGTGATGGATACTGGCTGCTGTGCCAGGGCTGTTCCGGCGGGCCCAGGGGCAATAGCGGCGTCATCCGCCTCCGGCGGACAACCCACATTTTGCCGGGATGCTGCTGACATTTTTCAACGGCGCGCAGCGAATCAACACCTTCTTCTTTAAGAAATGCCCGCCAGGCGCGTTGAATGGTCTCCGGCAGCCGGAAAGGGCTGGTCGGCCGAAGAATGCTAAAGCAATCATATTTACGGCCGTCTTCCTCAAGTTTTTTTAAGGTATACTCAAGCCACTCGATGTCCGGCGACGTATCACCGGCCAACTCCGGGGGACGCAGAAACGGCACTTCGGCACCGTAATGCCGTGCGATTTCGGCATATTTTTCTGAATCGGTGGAAACGATCACATCCGAGAAGACCTCGCTTTTAAGGGCTGCGGAAATGGTATACGCCATTACGGGATGCCCGGCCAGAAAACGAATGTTTTTATCCGTCACGCGCTTTGAACCGGACCGTGCGGGTATCAATCCAACGATTGTGGGTTGTTTTTTTGCCATCACAAATAATCAATAACAAATAACGAATAACTGATTTTATATTCTCTGACATCTGACATCTGTCTTCTGTTCCAATTACCACGCCGTAAAACCGCCATCCACAACCAGTTCAATTCCGGTCACATAGGCAGACGCTTGTGATGCCAGAAACAGCAGCGGACCGCGCAAATCGGAATCTTCGGCCATCCTTCCAAGCGGCACCCGGCTGCAGAATTTGCGTTGGAATTCCGGATCCTGACCGCCTAACACGCCACCCGGCGACAATGCATTTACACGCACCCCGCAAGGTGCCCACAAAGTCGCCAAATATCGGGTCAAGTTCACTACAGCTGCTTTGGAAGCACCATATGCCGGCGGTTTAAGAAAGGGAGGATCGCATTTGATGTGATCGTAGAAGCGTGAATCGGGAGCAACGCTGGCATAAAGCGAGCCGATATTGATGATAGAGCCCCGGCCCGCTTTTACCATCTGACCACCGAAAACCTGAGTGACCAGAAACAGGCCCATGGCATTGACTTCAAATACTTTCAGGTTCAACTCGATGGGGATCTCTTCCAGACAGCAAGCATTATCCAGCTGATCGGGCGGCTGATCGATACCGGCATTGTTGACCAGAATTGAAGGCACGCCAAGAGCATCCAGACATTTTTGATAGGCAGCTTCTAAAGCTTCACGGGCGGTAACATCCGCAAATGCCAGCTGAAGCTGCTGCTTTTCAAAGCGGCCCTGGAGACTTTTATAGCCCGGCGACATTTTAGCGTCTGGATGATCCAGGGCAAAGACCTGGGCGCCGGCCTCCAGCAACGTATCAATCCAGATAGGACCTAATTTGCCTAAGGCTCCGGTAACAACAGCGACTTCTCCTTTTAAGCTGAACAAATCTTTCAAGATGCTGCGGCCTCCGGCCAGTCCTGCGCGCCATTTAAAACCTCAAACGTAATATCGTCATCTTCGGATAAAGGCTGCAAAGTTACGCGGCCCACCACTTTTTCGATTTCATACGGCGGCAATCCATCTCCGGGGGACTTCAAGGCAATATCTTCGCGCCGAATGGTGTAACCCTGGGGCAAATCACGGGCAGCTACTATTTTCTTGCCCATCTTAATGATGGGATTCACTTCACTTTCATAGGTTCTTTTGACGCCGTCACCGATCGCCACTTTGACCCGTTCGAGGTCGCGGACCAATTTCTTGAAACCGATGGGTTCCAGAGAAAAGGCATGGTCGGTCCCTTTCCAGGTGTGGTTGAGGGTAAAGTGTTTTTCGACGACGCGCGCGCCGAGCATAAAAGCGGCCACCGCCATGGCAATCCCATTGTCATGGGATGATAATCCCACAACCGTATCGGGAAACCGCTCCCGAAAGCTGGTGATCACCCGCAGGTTCAATTCACCAAATTCGGCCGGATATCCCGCCGTACACTGGAGCAGGCATATCTGCTGATTAATCGGCATAATGGCATCATAGGCCCGGTGGACATCCTCCATCGTTCCGCCGCCGGTGCTTATAACCATGGGTTTTTGAAACTCGGCAATATGGGTGAGCAGCGGGATGTTTTTCAAATCACCGGAGGCGATTTTATATGCCGGCATATCCAGTTTCGCCAAAAAGTCGGCACTGGAAAAATCAAATGCGGTGGAAAAAAAGGTAACGCCGATTTCTTGGGCATAGGCTTTCAATTCGGTATATTCGGACCAGCCAAATTCGAGCGCCTCGCGGTGCTCACCGTAGGTAGCGCCGTAACTGTTTATATTTTCATAAGGCTTATCGTATCCCGCTTTGGTATAAAGCTTTCGATTATCCCGTTTCTGCAGTTTGACGGCATCGGCACCGCATTCCTTGGCAACCCGAAACATCTCTTTGGCGGTTTCGAGCTTGCCCTGGTGGTTGTGTCCAATTTCGGCAATCACCCAACAATCACCATCATCTTCAATTGTTTTCCCATCTATGACTAATTTTCTCATCTTCCTCCCTCCTTGTAACCCCTTTCGCTTTTGAGCGAAATGGGGGTTATTGGTTATTTGTTATTCGTTATTCGGCTATCGAATTAATAATCTACGTTTACGAACAAATTAAAAACTACACATGCCAGTTATTGCGCCTGATGGGTTCCGGATTATCGTGACGAAATGAGCTGAATACGAGTCCCGCCACACCCGGCAGCCTCAATAATTCTTTCTCCTTTGTTTGCGACCGTTGCTGCCATTGTCTGGCCACATACAATTTTGTGTTTGTCCGACCCGCAACAGGCGCATATGTATGGACGATATCTTCCTCAAGCGCCCGCATACCGCGGCCGTCAAGATAATTTTGAAGATATCCGTACCCGCGATGCATCGGCCACAACGCATGCCACATCGACGGGCATTGGGAAGAATTCTGGTCGATAACCAGCTGGTCGACAAGTCCCTCCTGTATCCATAGCGGCCATTGCAGTGTGGTGTTTCCCATCGGGGGGCCCAGGACCGATCCGCGCGGCACTCCGATGGACAGCAACATCTGCCTGGCGTCCAGCGTCTCTCTGAGTTCCCTTAGAAAACGCGTGAGGTACTCTCCCAGAAGATCACGCCATTGCTGCAAATCAAAGTCTTCGGTCCGGATGTCGATACCGTATCGCTTCAGATATTCTTCAAATACGGGATCATTAAAACCATATTGATCCGCATAATCCGCAGGCTTCGACTGCGACCGCAAACAGACAAATAATCCGTCAAAACTGCCCTTGCCCAGCAATCGAAGATAACGGCCGATCATATGTTTGCGGACCTCAGGATACCCCAAACAAAGGACGCCCCACTGATGGTTTCCCAATGTTCGATCCGCGACTGCATATTGAGGATGTTGTCTGCTAAAATCACTTTGCCAGCTCACGTGCTGACAGTGCATTTTGTTGTGGTAACTCTGCCCCCTGACTTTTTTGGGTAAAAGGCCCCAGCCTTCATCAAACAGGGTGACGTATAAAAACACCTGCATATCGTATCTGCGGGCCACCTGCGGTACCACCTCGAAATCATCCCAATCGAGGTCCGGCTTATTCGCTCTAAAAAAATGCCGATAGCCTTTACCCGCATAAAACCGCCCCCGGATGCGATCCCGTGTGCAGCGCCAATGAATGATGGCGGCATCAAATTCCTTGCGCCATTTTTCCATCCGGCGGTCAAGGGCGGCAACCGTCGCCAGGCGCCCATCGGCCTCTCCAAAAACCAGATGATCGCTCCATGAGACGCTGACGATATTGCGCTGCCCGGATTTCCTCATGTTGCCAGCGTTTGTTCAAATAAATCACAAACCTCACGAACAGCCCCATACCCGCCTGGATTTTTGGTCTGATAAAGCGCAAGCGGAATCACATCCCGGTGTGCATCCGCCACGACAATGGGCAGAGCAACGCACTCAAGACAGGGCAGGTCGTTGATATCGTTGCCCACAAAAGCCACTTCGGCCAGAGAAACGCCTGCTTCCTGAGCAATATCTTCCAATGTTTTGCGTTTATCCGGGCAGTCCTGCACGCAGCGAATCTTCAACTTGCGCGCCCGGGCTGAAACCACCGGGTTCGACTCGGTGGAAATAATAACCGTCTCAATACCCAAACGCTTCAGTTTTTGTAAACCGATGCCATCACCGCGGGAACACCTTACGGCCTCGGTTCCGTCCTCGAATACATACACCATGTTGTCGGTAAACACCCCGTCAAAGTCAAAGGCAACCAGACGGATCTTGCGGATGACTTTCTTGGTATGCTTTAGGCCTTTTGCTTGAGACAAAATACATTCCACTTTCGGAGTGAGCTGCAGCAAAATTACGCACGCTGAAGCGGTTGCGCCTGTCGAGCGGCCCCGCTTAGAAATGTTTTCAAACCCCCATCTAAGGTCCAATGGCTGCGTTGCCCCGCTAGCGCGGGATTCGCATCTGATTTTATAAATTATGGTGCAGCACAGACTCTGGTAAATGTACTTGCTCATCCCGCCGTTGGCGGGACTGCGCTTTCCCGATCGGCCTGACGCCTTGATGCATACCTTAATCTGTTAAGATCAGATATGTAATCCCGCTTAGCGGGGCCCTTGATGCACACCTTAATTTGTTAAAATCAAGACGTGTAATCCCGCGTTCAAGCGGGAAACCTGATCTGAGGTTTTGAAACCATTTCTAGAATTGCCGGAGCCCGCTTTTATCACATTTTTTCAATCACGGATCCCGTCTGGAGTTCTTGCTCGGAATCAATATCGGCTTCTTCCCCATTAACGCCGGCCGTCGAAGGAATATCTGCCGGGATGACGGTTCCGCCCTGAATCCGATAGGCCCGATCCGCCACCTCCATAACGGCGCTTTGATGGGAAATCGCCAAAATGGTATTTTCTCCCCTGAGTTTTCGCAATGTCTGGCAGATTGCTGCCTCCGTTTTCGGATCAAGTGCGGTCGTGGCCTCGTCAAGCACCAGCAACTTGGGCTTGCGCACGATTGCGCGTGCGATGGCGATGCGCTGCCGCTGACCGCCGGACAGCATAAGACCGCGCTGGCCCACCGAGCTGTGCATGCCCTTGTGCATTGTTTTAACAAATTCCCAGACGCCCGCTTTTCGCAAGGCCTCTTCCGCCTCTGGTTCGGTAATGTTCTGATCTCCCAGGGTTACGTTTATCAGAATAGAATCGTGCAGAAGCAGGGTTTCCTGGGGCACATATCCGATCATGCCCCGCCACTGGTTCAGATCGACCTGTTTCAGCGGCAAATTATCAATCCAGACCTCCCCCTTTTGCGGACGGAGCAGCCCGATCACCAGATCCACAATGGTTGTTTTTCCGGAACCCGAGTGCCCGACAATGGCGGTAATCTCTCCGGCTGGGAAGACAAGCGATGCATCATCAAGGATTTTATTTTTTGAATAGGCAAATGTCACCCCTTCCAACCGGATGGCTTGTTTCAGATCCGGTTTGCGGTCTCCGAGGTTCTTCTCACGCATCTTCTGGGCGCTCTCAAACGTGTCCATCATCGACCAATAGGCGCTTTCAAGGATACCCATCTGTTGATACTGTTTCTGGATTTTGCTTAGCTTTCCCATGATGCGGCCCAGCACAAGAATCAAAACCATGACGGTTGTCGGTTCCATATCCCAGATGGCAACCGTCACGTAAAGGCCAAGCAACATAAACGTCACCTTTATGCCTTCCTGGAAGGCCGACAGTGACTCCTTGCTGACAATCTCCTTTTCCAGGGCCTTTTTTATTTTTTTGGTTTTCGCAACCAGGATGGTTTCGGCCCTATCCTCCCGCGCCATGGCTTTAAGGGGTTTGATGGATTGAATGCTGTCCACAAAATACGAGGACATTGACTTCAATAACTTCGTCTGACGGCGGCCGGCACGTCTGGCTTTTTTCACGAATCGATGTAACGGGTACCAGAAGAAGGTCCCAACGGTCAGAGCGATCAAGGCGGCCTTCCAGGAAACCAAAAAGGCGACGCCGATATAGATCAGGGTATGAATGACGATAACGATTATGGATACGCCTGCCTCATACGCTTTGGCTGTTCGATTCGCCTCGCCGCCCATGGCGGCCGAAAGCTTGCCAATTCGCTGACCGATAAAAAATTCCCAGCGGGCCAGAATATATGCCCGTAATATCTGCAGGCGTAATTTCGCCGTTAAATGTGCGACGGTATATCCGACCCGTTTATTGGCAAACCAGACGAGCAGGCCTTTCACCAGCATGGTGGCCAGAATCAACAGCAACAGGAGTTCGAGGGTCGGTGTCAAACCGATCGTATCAAAAATATCCCGAATTATCTTCTCGGCCGGCGTGGGGTTAGCCCCTGACTTTCCTCCCATGCCGCCCAGTACGATGGCCAGCAGCGGCAGCATCGCCGATATCCCGATTCCCTCGGCGATGCCGGATAACAGCAGCGCGAGCAGCATTGCGACGGTCTGCCACGGGTATTGTCGAGAAATGATTAATAACAAACGCATCGTTTTTTGAAATTGAACCTTTCCATCAAATCAAAACCAAATTTATCCGGCTTCAACGGCTTGAACCGTCTGACCTGCTCCGGGGAGTAAGGCAAACGCCTCGGCAATTCGTTCGATTTGTTCCGCGCTATGCCCGGCACTAACACTGCAGCGCAGCAAGCAGCTTCCGTCCGGAGTCGCCGCCGGCAAAACCAGATTTACATACACGCCACGCGCCAAAAGTCCGCTCCAATACCCGATGGCCTGATCAATGTCGGCCAGCCGAACGGCTACGACCGGGCTCGGCTCCGGGCCCAGCAGAAAGCCAAGCTCCGCAAGCTTCCGGTACAATTGGTGCGCATTATCCCATAGTTTGTGGCGCAGTTCAGAACGGGTTTTTAAAATTTGCAGGGCGGCGCGGGTGGACGCGATGACCGAAGGTGAAGACGAGGCCGTGAACATGTAAGGTCGGGCGGCAAATGGAATCATATCCATCTGGGGATGGTTGCTGACACAGAATCCGCCAATGGCCCCCAGGCTTTTGCTGAAAGTCCCGACAATAAAATCCACCTTTTCCTCCACTCCGGCTTCCTCGGCCAGCCCACGGCCCCGCTGGCCGAGCACACCGAGCGAATGGGCTTCGTCGACCAGCAGATGGGCGCCAAATTTTTCTTTTACCGCGGCAATATCCGCCAAGGGCGCGCGATCGCCGAACATGCTGTAAATGCCCTCTACAATAATCAGGGTGTTTGCTGCGCGCTCGCCAAGTCGCTTAAGCCTTTTTTCCAGATTGTCCGGGTCATTGTGTCGGAATCGAATAATTTCAGCGCCGCTCAGGCGGCAGCCGTCGTAAATGCTCGCATGGCTGTCGGCATCAATGAGCAAAATATCACCCGGTCCCGTCAGCGCAGACAGCATCGCCAGGTTGGCGATGTACCCGGTAGAAAAGACCATGCCATATTTGCATTCGTAAAAATCGGCCAGTTCCTGCTCCAGCTGCACATGATCCGAATAAGTCCCGTTGGCCATTCTGGACCCGGTCGTACCGGTGCCTTGTTCCCTGACAGCGGTGGCAGCGGCTTCAATACAATCCGGATCAAAGGTAAGGCCTAAATAGTTGTTGGTCCCGGCCAGGATCATGTGACGGCCGTTTATGACGGCTTCTGTGGGTGAGATTACTTTTCCCATAACCACATTTGATGTAATCCCTCTATCCGCCAGCGCTTGCCGACCGGCTGCAATTTTCTGAAATTTTTCAAAAAGACTCATTATCAACATCCTTGGTGTTTCGTGTTCGGTGTTTGATATCTGGTTCGGATGATCATGATGACCAATGTAATGCTACCTCGAATTATTGATTTGTCAAACACTAAATACCAAATACAAAATACTCTCGTAAGAAAGCTGCTCTGCGGTTTTCTTACGAGGCCATCAGTTTTTCAAGTTGCACGACAAAATCTCTAATGGTTTGAATATCCGGAAGAATGTTTAGCGGTATCGAAATATCGTAATGATCCTCAACTTTCTCCAGAAGCTTCATGACCTTCAAGGAATCAAAGCCTAAATCGGCAACGAAATCCGATTCTTCCCGTAATTCTATATCTTCCTCGACAAGTTCATCCAGCAGTTCACAAATCTGTTTTAAAAGCGTATCGTAATCCTGCATAGTACCGATCTAATCAATAGCGTTGAATGAATAAAATCAACACGAAAAAAGAAAAAAATGATTAACTTTCGTGCTTTTTCAATTTCGTGATTTCGTGATTATAAGTGCTTTTCCATCAAAATAATTAAAGTTCTAATGTCCGCCGGAGGCCCTCCTCAAGTGAGACACGCGGTCTCCAGCCGGTTTCCCGCGTAAAGCCCGTATTGTCGCAGACCCAGTCGGGATGCCTGAACTCGCAGATCTTGCCGGGTGTCAGCATCGGTGCATAGCCAAACACCCGGGACAAGATAAGATTTAATTTCGCCACCAACCTTAAAACCAAAACGGGCACAGGGATGCTGCGCACGGATTTCGCTTTCAAATTCCCGAAAGTGTCAATCACATTTTGCCACGAATAACCCTGGGGATGCCCGTCGTCGAGCTCGAAGACCGCATTTGGAAAACAGTCATTTAAAATACAACCCTGAATCGCTGCGGCCAGATCGTCAACATAAAGCATTGAAAATCGATCCCTGCCGGATCCCAGCACAAATGCAAATCCGCGCGCCATCCAGCGCCACACCGGGAGCGTTTCCTTATCTCCGGGGCCGTAAACCGCCGGCGGTCTCAGTACCACCCATGGCATGTTACCGGCCTGTTCGGCGAGCACGGTTTCACCCCGCCGCTTGCTGCCGGCGTAATGTGACAACCCGGGTTCCCGGGCTGCCAGCGACGATATCAATAAAAAACGCGGCAACGGATGCTGCTCAACTGCCGCACGCACCAACCGCGCCACGCCATCGACATTCAAACGGTCAAAATGGGCCTGAGTCGCTCCGCGAACAGCGCCGGCGCAATGTACGACGGCGTCAGCAAGCGAACCTTCGACCCAATGAATATTAAGCCCTGAGAGACGGCTTCGATCCGATCTCGTCCGGGTCAGGGCCTGGAGTTTGCATTCATTCGCCACAAGCCGCCGGGCTACCCTGTTGCCGATAAAACCCGTTGCCCCCGTCAAAGCTACTATATAATCCGCGGAACCCGTATGGATAGCCTCCGTTTAATATTTCCTAAAATGAGCGCTTTAAATTGTAAATAAACGAATGGCCCACGCTTAATGCTCATCCACGGAGATAGCCTTTGCGGCAGGCTGATTCAGTTTTCGCTGTCACTGGTCCCCAATTCAGAAGAAACCCAAATGGCGTTCAACATGATGCGACGTTTTAGACAGCCTTATTTTTTTGTAACGCTGCAATCTGAGCTGACTTAAAAGGCTCCAATTGCTCAGTTTCAATCCGTCTCAAAAATTCTTTCCGCGCCTTCGAACGGGATAATTTCCCGGAAGTGGTGCGCGGTAAGGTGTTGCGGGGTACCAGATCAATATAGCATTCGATTCCAAGTTCTTGATGGATAAGACGTTGCAGCCGTTCGCGCAGCTCCGCACGCAGGGAATCCTTGGGCACCCGGCATTGTACCATCATCACCGTCTTTTCTTTTCCATCCGGGCCCGGCACCGAAAAGGCCGACGCGTCCCCCGTTCGGACCTCAGGCTGCTGTTCGGCAACAAACTCGAGATCCTGCGGCCAGATGTTACGGCCATTGATGATGATCATATCCTTTTCCCGGCCGGTGATAAAAAGGCCGTTTTTGACAAAATAACCCAGATCCCCGGTATTAAACCATCCATCGGGAGACAGAATCTCCCGTGTTAATTTAAGATCGCCAAAGTATCCGGACATGATGCTGGGTGATCGAACGTAAATGGTTCCGACACACCGCTCCGGTAGCTTATCACCGTTTGAATCCCGCACTTCCACTTCATAATCCGGCAATGGCATTCCGCAATTTACAAAATGATTGGATCGGGAAGCGCCGTTATGGGTGTCACTTTCCACCGGCAAAGCCTGTCGATGTTCAGAAAGATGATCGCCGTCAACAGAGTCGATATCCATACCCTGGTTAAGCGGCGCAAAACTGACCGCAAGGGAGCATTCCGCCATGCCGTAACACGCACAGAATGCCGCTTTATTGAATCCGCTTGGCGCTAAGAATTCTGCGAACTTATCCAGTGGCTCGGCGCGAATGGTCTCTGCTCCAACACCTGCCATGCGCCAGGCACTTAAATCGAATTTTTCAATATCACTGGGACGCAGTCGCTGCAGGCATAGCTCATAGCCAAAGGGCGGTGCGATACAAATGGTGGCCCGATTCTCCGTCATCAGCGCCAACCACAGCCGCGGTCGCATTGCAAAATCACGGGTACTCAGGTAATCAACCGATATTTGGGATGCCACCGGAACCAATACGAGCCCCACAAGGCCCATATCATGATAAAAAGGCAACCAGGATGCACACCGGTCGCCCGGACGAATTTTACCGCCATATTGGATAATGGCGGATAGATTGTTTAGCACCGCTGTCTGGGTGATCATCACGCCGCGCGGGAACTGGGTACTGCCCGAGGTATACTGGATGTATGCCAGCTCTTTAGGCCCCAGCGGACTCAGCGGGATCGATGCTTCCGGCAGCGCCACAAACGCCTCGGGCGTGCCGCAAAAACGCAAACGAAGGCCTTCGGCGGCTTCACTCAGAAAGGGGAAAAAATCCTCAGTCGCCATAGCAACCGTCGCTCGGCAGCTGAGAAGCAGTCGTCGCAGCTGATTGACATAGGATTCTCGACCACCCATGTGGACCGAAGCCGGCAACGGGACAGGTATCAGTCCGGCATACTGGCAGGCGAAGAAAAAGCGAATAAAGTCGGGATGGGTGTCGGCCACCAAAGCCACGCGCGCACCCCGTTCCAAACCCAGGCTGCAAAGGCGGCGCGCCAACGCTTGTGCGTCAGCCCGCAACTTTGCATAAGAAAGAACCGCGCTTAGCTTCCCGCGCCCGTCATAAAAATTGTAACCGGTTTGACCCTGGGCGGCATAATCCAGGGCTTCAGGCAGGGTAGAAAAATTTCCAGATCGCAGCGGTAAGTTGTTAATCGTCGGCGTTGCTTCCATAGTCACTCCATCCATCTCCTCTTAGGTTGTGCCACCCATCAGGGGCACAATAAAACACAAAATGCGCAAATATACGCGTCCTCAAGAACTCAATTTCTGATAGTCGCTCTCAATTTTCTGCAGCCTAATAATAAGGAACAATAAAATGGTGTTAATTTGATACTGATATGTATATCGTTAATCACCGAATGTCAAATATTTATTTATTATTTTACTAACTTACAGCGTTTTTCCTTCCGAAAAAATAGTCACTTTTTGGCCACATTCTGCTTAAAATTTGATAAAATCGACAATCAAAAAAAATATTTCTTAACCATCTAAAATAACACCAATAATATGAAAAAATGGACAGCTATTCCAAAAATCGGCCCAAATTGGATACCGGCAGTGTCTCCAAATCAGCACACCATTCAACGCATCTGTGTTCATTTGGAGACAATTTAAAAAATTTTCCTAAAAAATTTTTTTTTATTTTTTATTGGGTTTTGGGTCCAATTTTAAAAAAAAGCCCATTTTTACACATTTTTTTTGATCCCAATTACATCTAACCGGTTTCGCGAAAAACATTAAATTCGGCGTTTTCTTGACTGCGATACGTAATGATAGACCATAGATTCTACTAGACAAAAGATTCTAGATGTTTAGACAAAATAATCTAGTCAATGTAGTAATTGCCGACCAGGAATATATTTTCGTCTTCGGAGTCGCCATCAGAAAAGACAGGCGCGCCAGTGGTCGCAGTCTAGAAAAATCTGTTTATGTTTAGCGCTTAAATAATGCTTGAAAAATAGGCGCTCATTTGGCAATGTCGCAGAAGATTTAAATTACCGATAAAACACCCGCTGCCTGCTGAAGTACGCATTCACTGGAACCTATCTCAAAAATAAGATTTTGGTTCAAGATCGCGGCGGGGCCGAGTTTTAAACCGGAGGCATACTGTTGTATGTTGAGGATTTCAAACGCGGCACCAACAAAGATATTGGGCCAAAAGACATTTTTGAGATGAGTTCTAATATTTCCTTATGGAAAGAGGAGGTCACCTGATGCTGGATGTCCATCCCGTAAACGACCGCCGGCAGCTGCGTCAGTTTATTCGCCTGCCCTGGTCGATTTATTCACATGATCCTGTGTGGGTACCGCCGCTGCTTCTGGAACGCAAAGAACTTCTATCTCCCCGTAATCCTTATTTTGAGCATGCCCAGTACCAGTCCTGGATCGCTTATCGCCACGGAAATGCGGTCGGCCGCATCAGCGCCCAGATTGATCAGCTGCACCTCGATCGCTATCAGGAAAATGAGGGCTTTTTCGGGATGATCGAAGGCGAAGACGATGCTGAAACGTTTAACGCCCTTCTGAATACCGCCGAGACCTGGCTGCGCGACCACGGCATGCGCCGAATTCTGGGGCCATACAATCTATCCGTCAACCAGGAATCGGGATTGCTGGTTGATGGCTTTGACACCCCCCCGTGCCTGATGATGGGTCATGCCCCTCCCTATTATCGTACCCGTATCGAGGAAAACGGCTATCAAAAGGCCAAAGATTTACTGGCCTACATCATTGATGCCGATTTTGAGCAGTCCGCCGCCATGCAGACAATCATTAAGCGGGCAAAAAAGCGAGTGAAGGTACGGTCATTACGAAAGGCACATTATGACGAAGACATGAAAATCATTGAAGACATTTTCAATGACGCCTGGTCTGAAAACTGGGGATTCCTCCCTTTTACCGAGGCGGAATTTAAACAGCTCGCCAAGGATTTTAAGCTGATACTGGATCTCGAATTGATCAAGATCGCAGAGGTGGACGGTGAGCCGGCCGCCTTTATGGTCACCGTGCCCAATATCAATGAGGCCATCCGCGATTTAAACGGCCGGCTGCTGCCATTCGGCTGGTTAAAGCTGCTCTGGCGCCTTAAGGTCAGATATCCGCAAACAGCACGCATACCGTTTATGGGCGTCCGCAAACAATACCACGGCAGTTTATTGGGTGCGGCACTGGCATTCATGGTGATTGTAGACGGGCAACCGCACGGACTCAAACGTGGATTAAAAAAAGTGGAGCTGTCATGGATCCTGGAAGACAATAAAGGCACCCGTGATATTGTTGAATCCATCGGCGCCGTTGTTTACAAACGGTATCGGATTTATAATAAAGATTTAACCTGACAAAATCATGGAAAGCGCAACAACACCTTTTACGGCAATCGTTCTGGCCGGAGATCGGGCCCCCGGTGATCCGCTCACCGAAGCAGCCCGGGTAGCCTGCAAACCATTTGTTCCCGTCGGCGGCAGATCCATGGTCTTGCGCGTGCTGGACACCTTGGAGGCCGCCAGCCAGGTTGGCGCACGCATTCTATGCGGCCCCCCACAGGCATTAATCGAACAGGAGCCAGAGCTTAAAACCAGCATTGAAGCCGGCCGGGTAAAGTGGATTGCAAATCAGACAACCCCGAGCTTAAGCACCTTCCACGCGCTGCAAACGCTGCCTCCTGAAACCCCCGTTCTGGTCACCACCGCCGATCATGCCCTGTTAACAGCACAGATCGTGGACGCTTTTTGCACCGAAGCCCGCCGGACAGGATATGATCTGGCCGTTGGCCTGGCACCCTATGAGCAGGTTACCGCCGCATTTCCTGAAAACAAACGCACTGCGATTAAGTTCAAAGATGGTGCCTACTGCGGGTGTAATCTATTTGCTTTCTTAAACTCCCGGGCCCATATGGCTGCTCAGTTCTGGCGTCAGATCGAACAGGAACGTAAAAAACCGCTGCGAATGATGCGGATACTGGGCTGGTGGACGGTATTACGACATTTGCTGGGCAAGATGTCATTGACGGATGCGCTGGAGCATATTTCATCAAAAGTGGGAATCCGCGCGGGCGCCGTAATTCTTCCCTTCCCGGAGGCTGCCGTGGACGTCGACACCATCGATGATTGGAAATTTGTTGAGGCGCTGGTAGCCAGAGTCACGCGGTGACAGCCCGTCAGTTGTTTCTCTAGTTAAGCTTCCTTATAAAATAAGTGACTAAAGTGAAACACCCCGCGGCAAGCCGCGGGGCGTTTCATTCATTTTAGGCACTTTTCTTTAAGATGGTTTCTCGTCTTTAAACCAACCGATATTCAGATTCGACATCGAAGCGTTGGTCTTGGTTTAAATAGCTGCGGACACAAACATGCACTTCCCAACCGCTGGCGGTTTGCGAAAAGCGGTACAGATGGTAGCGGGCTTGCCGCTTCGAATCGTCGTCGGCAGCTGAAGCTGATGAAATTCCGACGACCGGGGCCTGTCCGCCACGTGTTTTTACCCATCTCTGAGATTGGCGATGGGCATGGCCGTGTAATATCAGATCGACCCCGTGCTGCTGCATGATTGCGCGGAATGCGCTGGCATCTGTTAGCCGTTTCCGCCAGCTTACAACTCCGGATACCGGCGGGTGATGTATCAGCACGACACGAAACAGGTCCCTCTGATCCGTATCAACGAGTATCTTTTGAAGTCTGCCTAACTGGCGTTCTCCAATACTGCCAACCGCCAAAAATGTTGAACAGGGTCGCGCGGTCGAGACACCAATCAGTGCTATGGAGCCGCGCACCCGTAAACTCGGAAATAAGGTTTGAGTTGAAATAAAGCCATCATTTGTGATGGCTTCTCCATCCGAAATGATATAATCCGCCCAGTGTTTCAGGTTACGGTCCCAAGCATCGCCGACATAGGCATCGTGATTCCCCGGTATGACTGTCACCTGCGCCGGCTTTCCCAACATGTTCAGCAATTCTTTGGCTTTTAGAAACTCGGCAGGCAGACCCAGATGGGTGAGATCCCCGGTGACAGCGATGTGGTCCGGTTGACTGGCCCGGACGTCATGAATCAGGGCGGCGAGTACATCACCATGGTGTCCGAACCTGCGTTGTAGCCGCCATTTCAGATACCCGAATAAGCGCTTATTCAGAAAATCGGCCAGGCGAATATCGTGGTGGTAAGCCAGATGAGGATCGGAAAGGTGCGCCAGGATAAACGTTTCGTTTGTATTCATCGGTCCAATTTTAAAATCACAGGGTCCTCAGACAGAGCATCAGGTGACTTTACAAAAAATGCTATTTCTCGTATATAATAGCGAATCATTTTTTGCAACGGAACACAATTCGCACCCGGCTCCGGCGGATGCTTCGGGGTGCCTTTTTTATTGAAAAAATCATGAATAGCGCTCACCTTGCGGGTGATATTAATACACCGGATCCAGAGACCAGAACAACTTACGGGTCACTGCAACATTTCTTGCATATCAATGGGGCCGTACGCATCGGTATGCTCAACAACCCCCTGAGCGGCGGTAATCGCAGGGGGCTGCAAAAGATCCGTAAAGCCGCAGCCGCCCATCCTGAGGTATTCCAGCGTGAGGTCCAAACCCCGACAGATGTTAGGGAAACACTGGCCGACTTTGCCCGACAGGAGGTCAATACCCTGGTGGTTAACGGAGGCGATGGAACCGTCCAGGCGGCGTTGACCGCGATATTTCATGAGGATTTTTTTGAAACAATGCCTGTACTCGCCGTTCTGCGCTCGGCCGGCACAACCAGCATGATCGCCGGAGATATAGGATTAAAAGGGGCCCGCGAAAGTGCACTGCAACGACTTTTCAGCTGGGCGCCCACCGGCGACGGGCGTGCTTCGATAATGCAGAGAGCGGTGCTAAAAGTTCAGATCCCGGAAAAAAGAAAACCGGTTTACGGAATGTTTTTCGGCGCCGCCGCCGTATATCAGGCAACGCATTTCTGCCATCAAAAGATTTACGCAAAGGGGGTGCGCGGCGAACTGGGAGCGGGCGTTGCCCTGGCGCGATTTTTGTTGGCGGTGGTTTTAAAAGATCGCAAAGTCGTTTCCGCGGTTCCCATCACCACTCGTTTGGATCGAAAATCCGCACAGGAACAAAAATATCTTCTGGTCCTTATAACCACCCTGCAGCGGTTATTCCTCGGACTGCGCCCGTATTGGGGCTCCGGGCCAAAACCGTTGCATTATACCGCCGTCGGTTCCCGGCCCCGGTATTTTCTGCGGGCGTTACCGCACCTGATGCGCGGCCGAAGGGGCCGTTACGTAAGACCGGAAAATGGCTACAGCAGTCATAATATTGATACGGTCCAGCTGGCGCTGAGAAGCGGATTTAATCTGGACGGCGAATTATATACGCCTGATTGCCGGCACGCGCCTGTGGAAGTCTCCTATGGCGGCCAAGCGGCTTTTCTGCAGTTATAACGATGCCCATTGAGACGAAACTTACAGATCAGATTTCCCGACAGATCTCACAACCTGCTTCACCGGCCATAAACGCGCTGGCCGGTACCCTTTTAGATACGTATGGTGAGGCGGTTCAGGCGATCCTTTTTTACGGGTCATGTTTACGCACAGGAGATGATCGCGGTGGATTGGTTGATTTATACGTTCTGGTGGACCGTTACCGCACAGCCTATTCCAAATCGGCCCTGGCGGTCCTGAACAGATTGCTGCCCCCCAATGTATTTTACCTGGAAGTGCCTCACAATGACCGCACCGTACGTGCAAAATATGCGGTGCTTTCTATGGGCGATTTTACAACTGCCACATCAAGGCGCTGGTTTCACTCCTATATCTGGGGGCGGTTTGCCCAGCCGGTTGGCTTATTATATGTGCGCAACCATCAGGTTGCCGGACAGGTCCGATCGTCATTGGCAAAGGCCGTTCTGACCTTCATCGCGCGAACCCTGCCCCGGGTACCGTCGCCATTTACAGCCCGGGATTTGTGGGCGATCGGGTTAGGGCTGAGCTACCGGGCGGAGCTCAGGGCTGAACGGCCGCACAAATCGATTCGTTTGTTTGAAGCTGCACCGGATTATTATGAGCAAATAACCCATCAGGCCCTATCAACCGCGCCGTTTCCGGTGGATATCCAGGAAAGCGGCCAAGGGTATCGCTATACAGTTCATATTCCGGAGCGTGCCCGCCGGATCGGTCGCCTCGATTGGACGGTAAGGACCTGGCAGGGCAAAATGCTTTCGGTATTGCGTCTTCTCAAAGGAATCTTAACGTTTCGCGGGGGAGTTGACTACATCCTGTGGAAAATTGAACGCCATTCGGGTGTACGGGTCGAAGCATCACCGCGGCTAAAGCAGTTTCCGTTTCTGGCCCTCTGTGTCATCCTCTGGAGACTTTATTTCCGAGGGGCCTACCGCTAATATCCGCTAAGGGTTTATAGCACGCTTTCACGCTTTGAAAGGAATAAGCGATTGCATCACGGACGAAACATTCTAAAACATCATATTGTTCGAATACCCCAACGCCATATCCTCATTCTGGGGAAGCTTTTCGGAAGCGTTGTCTACAATTTTGATGCACCCCACCGGCGCATCGTCCGGCGCAATCTGCAATTTGCATTCCCGGAAATGTCTCGAAATCAAATCCAGGGTATGTCGAAACGCATTTTTCAGCATTTTGGAATAGCCATCCTTGAGATTCTTCAAATGAGCTGCTCCACCTGTGAAGAAATGCTTAAAAACGTCCATGTTGAGGGCGATGAGATTGTAACCAAAGCGCTGGCCGAAAAGAAAGGCGTAATCGTAATTTCAGCCCATCTGGGCAACTGGGAAATGGCACTGCAATATTGCCCCTGTTATCTTCAAAGGTCCTTAACCGGTGTGGCCAAGAGGCTGCGGAACTCAGTGCTCGACCGCCTGGTTCATAAACTGAGAACGCGCTTTGGTAACAGGATTATCTATAAAAAAGGCGCGCTGCCCGAGATGACCCAGACGCTCCGCCAGGGCCAAATCCTGGGTTTATTGATGGATATCAGCAGACGCTTCGATGGGGTCGAAGTGAAATTTTTCGGCCGTCGGGCCACCGCCACGCCGGCCGCAGCCATGCTGGCACTTCGCTGCAAGAGCCCGGTGATTCCGATTTTCTGTCACCGAAATTCCGGAGGTGAGATTGTCATCAAGGCCGAACACCCGCTGGAGATCAAGCGGACCGGCGACCTGCGATTCGATTTACAAACCAATACCCAGCTGATCACCGACCGCGTGGAGCACGCGGTTCGCAAACATCCGGAACAATGGAATTGGCTCCTGAAACGCTGGAAGGAATTTTATCCGGACCTGTATCCCGAATCGGAGAAACGCGCACGGCATATCAAAAAAAAAGAACAAAAGCGAAGGCGGAAAAACTCACGCCGATAAACAGACCGATCAATGTTCTGTGCTATCCAGGATTCCTCACCTGACCTCCCGTAACGGCTGACTTTTTTAAAGTGATGGAGGCTTTGCGTTAATGAAAAATGATCGAGTGAAGCTGGCTCTGATTGGTACCGGCGCCTGGTCGGGTGCCATTGGTGATGCGATGGTAAAAAGCGGACGAATAGAACTGGTGACCTGTTATGATCCCATCGCTGAAAAAAAAGAAGCCTTTGGAAAAAAATTTGATTGCGACCACGAAAATAGTTTCGAAGACGTCCTTAAAAGAGATGATGTTGACGGCATCCATTTAACCACGCCTAACGCGGTGCATTGCGAACAGACCATACTAGCAGCCCAATATGGCAAACATGTCTTCGTCGACAAACCCATTGCCAATACCATCAGCGATGCTCAAAAAATGATCGCGGCCTGTAAAAAAGCGAACGTGACACTGATGGTGGGACAGCATCTGCGCCGCCTTTCAGGTTTCAGAAAGATAAAAACGTTGATCGACGAAGGTGCCATAGGCGATTTCATCCAGGTGGATGCCAATTTTTCCCAAAACCTGGGGTTTGCCCTAAAACCACAGGATTTCAGATGGCGCGGCGACGATACCGGATGCCCGTCAGGCGCCCTGATGACCCTGGGCATTCATCATACCGACCTGTTCAACTATCTTTTTGGCCCGATCACCGAAGTTTTTGCTTTCTTTAACCACCTTTATATTCCGGCGCCTGTTGAAGATGTAACCACAACCATTTTTCGATTTAAATCGGGCGCCCTGGGCTATTTAGGTTCCAACTACGCTTCGCCAAAGGCTCTCTGGATGTATATCTACGGAACCGAAGCCAATCTTTTATGTACGGTCACGTTACAGGAGTTGCCTTTTGAAGCGTATCTTCTCAGATGGCAGATGATCGATCAGGACACCCGTGTACAGATATTTGAAAAAGGCAGGACAGGAGCAAAAGATTTACCCTTCAAAAAAGGCAATCCGATTATGGAAGAAATCGACGAGTTTGCTGATAGCATTCGAACCGGTGCAACACCTGAAACTGACGGCGAAAGTGCCCTGGAAGCTTTAAAGTTAATCCGGGCCGCCATCGATTCCGCCCGGACCGGGGAAAAAACAGCGATACCATCCTATTCTTAAATCAGCGCCATAATTAAAAGGTGTCAAATCCTGAATAGTGAATAAGGATTTGAGCGCAACCCGCATGAATTAACTTGATCTGGGAGTGGGTTTGAAGGTAAGCAAGATTTAAATTTGTAAGGTGTTATCTAAAAGCCAGGATTACTTACGCTCACATCGGATTTGGAAGCGATGAATTACGCTGCGATCGCCAATGTACTGGGAAAACTATTGATCGTTACCGGCATTTCGATGGTCTTTCCCGTGATCTGCTCGCTGTATTACGGAGAAGATGACCTGTATGCAAACGCCATCGCCGCAATCATCATGATTGGTTCTGGCTTGCAGTTGTGGTGGCTCTTTCGAAAACATCATGATTTAAACATAAAAGACGGCTTTTTCATCGCTGTTTTTGGATGGATTCTTATTTCTGCGCTTTCCGGCCTGCCATTTATGATCCATGGATCGATTCCCGCTTTCACCGACGCCTTTTTTGAAATGATGTCCGGCTACACCACCAGCGGTGCGACTATTCTGACGGATATCGAAGTGGTACCACACGGCCTGCTGTTCTGGCGCAGCCAAACCCATCTGCTCGGCGGTATGGGTTTTTTAACTCTGACGGTCATATTCCTGCCCCACGGAATGGGGGGATTGCGCATATTCCGGGCCGAGTCGAGCCCAGGCCAGGTGATTACCAAAGAAAAATTCATCCCCCGCAACCGGGATACGATGGTCTGGCTCTGGGGAATCTATTTGGGCCTGAACCTGCTGGAAACCCTTTTGTTGAGTCTGGGCGGCATGTCGCTTTTCGATTCTCTGTGTCATTCATTCGGAACGGTGTCAACATCCGGCTATTCCCCGTGGAACGCCAGCATCGGGCATTACAACAATGCCTACTTCGACTGGGTGATTATACTCTTCATGTTTTTAGGCGGCATGACGTTTATGCTGTTTTACCACATGCTGCAGGGAAACTGGAGTGTCATTAGAATCAATACCGAATTTCGCTGGTATGTGGGATTCATGCTCTTTTTTTGCGGCATGGTGTCATGGATCTTGTGGAAAGAAAATACTTACGGCAGCCTGATCGATTCCATCCGGTACGCAACCTTCCAGGTCACCTCTATCCTGACGACCACCGGATTCACCAACGCCGATTATGAGAAATGGCCTCAGGCAGCGCAGATGTTTCTCTATGCGGTGTGTTTTATCGGCGCTTGCGCCGGATCAACCACCAGCGGTATTAAAGTCGTTCATTATGTTCTGATATGGAAATTCGGAGTCGCAAGCATAAAACGCATTTTTTTCCGACCGATGTCGGTGGTGACGATCAGTTTAAATCAGCGCCAGATCGAGCCTCAAATCGTCGATCTGGCCGTTTGCTATTTTATCGTTAACATTTTCCTCGTGCTTGGGGGGGGATGTTTCATGGTGCTGGTTGATGAGATGGACTATCTAACCGCCATGAGTTCGGTAATTGCAACGCTGATGAACATCGGTCCGGGATTTGGGGCGGTGGGCCCGTCCGAAAATTACGCCCATATTTCGGATTTGGGCAAATGGTTTCTATCCTGGAACATGCTGGTCGGTCGGCTGGAAATGTTTTCTGCGCTGGTGATTTTTTACCCCTCCTTCTGGAAACGCTAAAAGCGATACCCAAAATGATAGGATATTATCTTGATAGGCATCAGGCGAGGAACAGCTTCTGGACATCCCGCAGGTGCGGTGAAACGCAGACCACGATCACGCGCTCATCACTGCGGATGTGGGTGTCCCCGACGGCAACCTGCCAGGCGCCGTTTCGATAGATAGCCCCGATCATAATCTTACCATAGTAGCTGGGATCCAGTTTGGAAAGGGGTTTGCGGGTAATCGGCGAGTTCGGGGCGGCAACAATTTCAACCACTTCTGCGTCAATACCATGCAGATGCGCCACGGAAAGCAGCTCTCCCCTGCGAATGAATTTTAGAATTTCGTTGCCGGCCAGTATTTTTTTATTCAGGGCGACATCCGATCCCATCGTCGACGCCAGCACAAGATAATCTTCTTTGTTAACCATGGCAATGCATTTGCTTTGTTTGCCGGGTGCATTGCCATTGTGCGTATTCATCAGGTACTTGGCCAGCACGCAGCTCATAATATTGGTTTCGTTATCGCCGGTGGTGGTAATGAACGTATCCATCTCCAGCAGTCCCGCCGAAATCAGCACATCTGAATCCGATCCGTCGCCGAGCAACACTTCGGTGTGCGCCAGCCCCGAGGAAAGCTCCTGGGCACAGCGTTCATCTTTTTCGATCAGTCTGACCACAACGGTTTTTCCCAGCAGCTCGGCCAGACGGCGCCCCACCAGGCCGCCGCCGAGAACCATAACGCGGTGGCGTTTCTCCTGCTCGACACCCGTCATGCCCATCAGATGGGACAAATTTTCAGTGCTGGCCATAAAAAAAGCCTGATCCTGCGGTATCAGTTCGTCCTCACCGCCGGGGATCAGGGTGGAGATCCCGCGTGCAATTGCAACCGTCCTGAACGGAAATTCACGGTATTCCCTGGAGAGATCTTTTAATTTCCGGTAAGCCAGCGGCGATTTCTCATGGATGCGGGTGGCCATGACCTGTATTTGCCCACCGGCAACATCGATGATGTCGTTTCCGGCCCTGAGCTTAATCAGCCTGAAAATTTCCTGGGCGGCCAGCTCTTCCGGGTGAATGATCAAATCAATTTTAAGGTCTCTGCCGTTCAGGATGGAATCTTCCCCCCCGAACTCCAGTGAGCGCACCCGGGCTATTTTGCGCGCAATGCCGAAGCGGTCTGCAATTAAGCAGGACATCATATTGACGGCATCGTTGTCGGTGACCGCGATGAGATAATCCATTTTAGCGGCATCGGCCTCCCGCCAGCAGTCGATGCTCATGGCATTGCCTTGAATCAGCCGGACATCTAAGCTCCCATCGGCATGGCGAACCATTCCGCTTTCCGACTCAATGGCGGTGATTGCATAACCTTCATGCGCCAGGCGTTTTGCCAGGTAAAACCCGACACCCCCCAGGCCCATAATCAGGATTTTGGTTGATGCAGGAGGTTTATTTCCATTCATGGATCAATTAATTTCCCGCTGCTTATCTTATTACCGGCATCCAATATTTATAAAAAAATGGCGTCCCCAACCGGATTTGAACCGGTGTTGCCGGCGTGAAAGGCCGGTGTCCTGGACCAGACTAGACGATGGGGACGCACGCTATTATTTTGTCAATTAATTTTTATATGTCGCCGTCCCCAAAGGTATATTGAACCGGTGTTGCCCCGCAAAAAACGCGGGATGTCCTGGACCAGACTGGACAATGGGGACGTATATAAAATCGTTTCACGATTTTATTTTGGTGGGCCGTGCTGGGCTCGAACCAGCGACTCTCTGCTTAAAAGGCAGATACTCTACCGACTGAGTTAACGGCCCGGTAAAACCATTTTATCTAACCATCTAGCCTCAACTTGTCAACAAAAAAGTCGAAACGGTATTATCCAGGTTTGCCCGGCAAGGCTTATGATAGCGACCAAGGCGTGCCATTTAGATGCGTCTCTTTAAATGCTCAGCGCCAAACTACAGATCAGAATCATTATCACAAGGGTTATCCAATCTGTTCGCGTTGCCGATAATTCAGGATCGGTTCGATTTTCAGTATAGCATCTGGCTTCCATGGCAACGGCCAGTTTATCGGCCCGTTCGAAAGTTCTGCGGATCAAGGGAATTCCAAGCCGTATGAGTCGAAAAACCGGATTTTTCCGGTTTTCAATGCAGCGGGCTCGCTGGGCCTCAGCAGTTTCACCGGCCTGGTTGAGGATCACCGGAACAAACCGGGTGGTCAAGCTCATCATGGTGGCAATCCGTTTTCCCGGAATAAAAGCCAGGGGTTTAAATACCCATTCCACCGCCGCTTTAATTTCTGAAGATCGCGTCGTAAAGACAAAAGCAAATCCAAGCAGTACGATGATGGTGAGTCGCCAGCAGATCAAAGTGCCGGATAAAATTCCCTGCCGCGTGACCGCATAGGATCCGATTTCAAGGACCGGATCTCCGGGGGTGGTCACCATCCGGGCCACCAGAACCAGTAATAACAAAAAAAGAAAAAATCGAAGCCCAGTTAACCCGGACTTCAGCGGAAGGCGGGAATGAACAACCAGCGCTGTTAACAGGCAGCTGAAGATGCCGAGCGTCAGAAAATCACCCGCCAGACTGCTGAGGCTGATTAAAACAAGAAACAAGAGTTTAAATCGCACATCCAGTCTATGCAACAGTGATGTTCCCGACCGAAAGCCTAAGGATGTTAATTCAGCCACGATTGAACCTCCATCCCCAGAAGAGAAGCACAGGGTGCTTTGACCCCATAAGTTTCGACCGCACCGACAATTTCTGCCGGCGCGCCATCCAATACAATCTGTCCCTGTTGCATGATAATTAAACGGTCGGCATGCGCGAGAATCTTTTCCAGATCGTGGGTTATAACCAAAATCGTGTGTCCGCACTGATGCAAGGCCAGGATTTGTTTGAGGACCTGCTTCACGCCCGGGTAATCCAGGCTGGCAAAGGGTTCATCAAAGGCAAGAATTTTGGGCTCCATTGCTAAAATTCCGGCAATGGCCAGTCTTCTCTTTTCACCGCCCGACAGCAAATGGGGGCTATGGCCTGCCAGATCCCTCAGACCAACTGATTCAAGGGCCCGGGCGACCCGTTCACCGATCTGGTCGCGATTGAGCCGCAAATTCTCAGGCCCAAAGGCAACATCGTCATAAACGGTCTCACCCACAATCTGGCTGTCAGCATCCTGAAACATCATTCCTACCAAACACCTGGCCCGCAGCAGATCGTTTTTTACGGGAACACCGGCCAGTTTTACAGATCCAACCGTTGGCAAAAGCAGTCCATTTAAGTGCCGTATAAGGGTGGTTTTTCCAGAACCGTTGGGCCCGGCGATAACAACGAACGCACCTTCTTGAATCTGCAAGTTGATTCCGTCAAGGCCCAGGGTGCCGTCCTGAAAACGGTGACTGAGATTTTCGATTTCGATGATAGACATTTTAAAGTTCCGTTTGAAGCGCCCAAAACATGGGATATGATAAAAAAAGTGCCTAAATTGACTAAAGTGAACTAAAGTGCCTAAAGTTACGGCGTCGCTTCGCTCCGTCTTTTATAAAAATGGCAGAACTCCTCGACTTTAGGCACTTTAGCTCACTTTAGATCACTTCCAACTTTAGCGCACTTGCCCTAGTACATATATAAGATGGTTTCCCGGATACCGCGACACCTAAACCGGAATTCGGACGACCGGCCGCAGCGCCCTGGCAATGGCCGCAGCGGCGACAATTTTTAGGGCATCTCCGATCAGAAACGGAAGCATCCCGACCGCCAATGTTTTTGCAAGCGTCATGCCGGTTACGATTTTCAGCCATGTGATTCCACAGGCATAAAGGGCGACGGATCCACATATCATGGCAAGCACATCGTAAATGACCCGTGGATTGGATCTGGCGGATAATTTGCCGATTAAGTAAACCGTGGGGAGGTAACCGACCAGATAACCGCCCGTGGGCCCGATGATTCGGCCAATGCCGCCGAGCCCTCCGGCAAACACCGGCAACCCGCAGGCACCGGCCAGAAGATACACCCCGATGCTGGCAAGACCCCAGCGACTGCCCAACAGCAATCCGGCGAGATAAACAAACATATTTTGCAATACGATGGGCACCGGACCGATCGGGATGGCTAAAAATGCACCGACAGCGGTTAAGGCTGCAAACAAAGACGCATACACCATCATCTGCAATTGTTCTGAAGAAGACATAATCTACTATTCCATTGAAAATAAATCCGAAGATGCTCTAAAGTTAGAAGTGCCTAAAGTGAACTAAAGTGCCTATAGTTATGGAGTCGCTTTGCTCCCTCTCTTATATAAATGACAGAATTCCTTAATCCCGCTATAGCGGGATTACTTTAGATCACCTGGCACTTTAGCGCACTTTCCTTAATGCATTTTAAAATAGATTCTAACGACTTTGATGAAAACAGTCTCCATATGAAATGTTTCTTATGGACCCGTCGGCACATTTCAAAACCAAAGCGCCGGTATCGTCCACATCGACTGCCTTTCCCTCTAAAACCTCCTGGGTCGTTACCACGCGGACATATCGATTCAGGGTCACCGTATGTTGTTTCCACTCTGCAATAACCCCTTCAAACGCTGTGGTTTGCAACCGGTGTTCGAATGCATCCAGATATCGGGAAAGAAGATCTTTTTTCGAAACCGCCTTACCCAATAACGTTTTTAATGAAGTCGCTTCCGGTGCGATTTTTGGAGGATCATTGTTGACATTGATGCCGATGCCGATGTTGATAAAAGCAACCCGATCGGCCTCGGCCTCCAATTCAGAGAGCATGCCTGAAATCTTGCGTTCATCGACCAGGATGTCGTTTGGCCATTTAACCCTGGCCTCAATACCAAAGCGCTCATGCAATATTCCGGCAAGGGTTACGGAAGCCAGAAAACTCGCTCTAAAGCTTAAAACAGGCGGCAGATCCGGGCGCAGCACCATCGTGAAATACAAACCGCCTTTTTCTGAAACCCACTCGCGTTGCAGGCGCCCGCGCCCGCTGGTCTGGCGTCCGGCTATGACGGTCGTAAAATGGGGGCAATCGTTGCGGGCCAGCTCTTTGGCCGCCTCCATGGTGGAAGGCAATTCCGGATAATAGACGACTTTGGATTCGCGACCCGCAAGCTCCCATGGGTAGGGCACATCCGGGGAATTATCGAGCCGGTAACCTTTGGCGGTTGCATTAATATCATATCCGAGCGTTTGAAGTTTTTGGATATGCTTCCAGATCGCCACCCGCGATATCCCGAGTGCGTCGCTTAAGGCCTGGCCCGAAACAATACCCTTTTCGTTTTTTAATATTTGAAGTATTTGGCCTTTCATTTCTCGAAAGCTCATTTACGTTAACTTATCAAATCGGAAAGGTTAACGAACTAAAATCTGCCTGTCAAGTAAAAGTCAGAAAACAGAGATCAGAGGTCGGAGGTCGGAGGTCGGAGGGCAGAGGTCAGATTCAGGTGATTGCGGATTGCAGATTTCGGATTGCGGATTATGGAAACTTGAGATCTTTCAGAAATCAGAAACCGGCGGCCGGTTTGCAGTTATTTGTTATTAGAGCCCGATTGGGAGGTGTTCTGAACCCCGCTTTCCGGATTCCGCATTCCGCCTTCCGAATTCATTCTCACCTCCGCACCCCATTGTTGCAAATTCCGGGTAATGAATTCAACCACGCATTTATGGGTGTCGCGGCCGCTGCCGGTAACTGCGATGGGTTCGCCGAACTTAAAATAGAGCCCAAGATCGGGATTGATCGGACCGATGTCTTTTACCCAGCGACCGTTGCCGTGAAAATCCGTTTTTAAAGCAATCGGCACCACCGGCACGCCGGCCTTGCGCGCCAATTTTACGCCCAGTGTATTAAAGATCCGTTCATCGAAAACCTGGCTGCGGGTGGCCTGGGGGAAGATAACCACCGAGCATCCTTCGCGGATGCGCTTTTCGCCCTCATTCAGCACGATTTTCAAATCTTCACGGGGATTTTGTCGGTAAACGGCAATAAGCTTCAGCGCTTTCATAACCGCACCGATCAGGGGATACTCTAGTAACTCATTTTTGATAATAAAGGTAACATCGTTGAAAGTCAGAGTGATTGACGGAAGGATAATGGTCTCAAGAATACTCATATGGTTGGCGATATAGACCAGCGGGCCTTTATGCTGACCGACGGCTGCCAGGCCCGATATGCTCACACGGCCACCGGCTGATTCGATGGCTTTGAGACATTTTATGGATGCTTTTAGCCATCTCTCGTTGGTTAAATTCCCCCGCAGGTCGTCCAGACGGGCGATCACAAATGCCATCAGAATTCGGGCATAATAAATGAACGGTCGCCACCCCGGGAGGTGATGTAACAGAAAAGGCCGCCGCTCCGGGCTTTGATACCCATGTTCGGCTTTAATTATTTGTCGGAATTGATTTGTGTCCATATTTTGAAAACAAACCTGTCGCCTTGATACCACCGAAACCCAATCAGCTCGGCCGTATAATCGGATATATCCCCTTAATGTTCAATAGATGGAATGTGCTGGATGCCTTGGAGTAGAGTAAAGTGTTCTGCTTAGCGTTAACATCGGCAGGCGGTTTTTACGTAATTTAAACAGCCCGACTTGTCAAGATATTTCATGGAGCCGTTATAACCGATCCAGCAACCTTGCATGGATGTTGTCAAACCCGCCGTTGGACATAATCAGGATAATATCCCCGGGTCTGGCCTGTTCGGCAAGAAACTCAATAATGGATTCGGTGTCAGCATAATACCGTGCATCCTTGCCGCGTTTCTTCAAATCAGCCACCAGCTGTTCGGAGGAAAAACGTTCATCCAGGGGTATTTTTTCCAGTAACGGCGGTTTGCGGATACAAATCAGATCGGCAAAATCAAAACAGGCCGGATATACATTTTGAAAAACCTTGCGCATACTCGAGTTGGTTCGGGGTTCGAATACGGCAATCAGGCGATTCCGGGAATAAAATGATTTTACCGCCTCCGTGGTCTCACGCACAGCCGTTGGATGGTGGGCAAAATCATCCATGACGGTGATTTGATTTTTTTGGCCCCGGATTTGCTGACGCCGCTTGATGCCTTCAAAGGTCTCCAGGGCCTCGCAAATCACTTCCGCGGATACGCCTAAATGATGGGCGATGGCAATTACCGGCAGCGCGTTGAATAAATTATGCCTGCCGATCAGCCTGGTTTTAAATCTTCCCAATTGACTGCCCGACTTCAGCACTTCAAAGACGGTCCAGGGTGGCTCGATGAGAACATCACCCAGACACCAGTGGGAAGAATGGTTTTCCCCATACAGCTCAATTCGGCAATTTGTTTTTGAAATAAGATTTTTTATGTTTATGTCATCATCGAAGGCTAACAGGAGATTCTTCTTATCCAGCCGGGACAGAAAGCTGCCAAACGTCCGCCGGACATGATTCAGATCCTCAAAAATATCGGCATGATCAAATTCCACGCTGGTCAAGACACTCATAACTGGCTGATAGTGCAGAAACTTGGGACCTTTGTCAAAAAAGGCGGTATCGTACTCATCGCCTTCAACGACGATAAAGTCGCCTGCGCCAAGCCGGTAGTTGCTGTCAAAGTTCTGCAGGATTCCACCGATCACAAATGACGGATCCAACCCGGCTTTATACAGTACCCAGGCTAAAATCGACGATGTTGTTGTCTTGCCGTGGGTCCCGGTAATGATGAGCGTTTTTTTATCGGCCACAACAAAGTGGTTCAATGCCTGGGGCATTGAACAAAAAGGAATCCCCAGCCGATGCATCGCTTTAATTTCAGGATTCTCGCGCGTAACGGCATTGCCGACAATCACCAGATCAAGCTCAGCGGAAATATGCTCCGCCTCGAAGCCGTCCAAAATACGAATCCCGCGATCCGCCAAAAAATCGCTCATGGGTGGATAGATTTTCTGGTCTGAACCGGAAATATCAAAGCCCTGTTCCTTGAGCATGCAGGCAAGCGCACCCATCCCGGTTCCACAGACGGCAACCAAATGAATTTTACGCACCTGTTGGGGTATGTGATTTTGGCTTTTAGGCATGAATTGTGTGAGGCCGACCGGTCTGAGCTTCATTGATTGGGGCACTTCGCGCCCCTGTCTTTTACCGCCTATGGCGGTAAAATCCAAGCCACCCGCTTTGCGGGTGGTCGTTGACTCAGCAGATTAATGCAGGAATCCCCCCGAGTCTTTGGGTTCAGGAAATTTCAAGCGCCATATAACACAGTCAGGGTTCAGAGGTTCAGGGCTTGGACAACCTTGAAGCCTGAACCTTAAACCTTGAACCCGGGTACTGACCCCTGAATTAGCACCGTGTTTTGAAAATTACAACAGCGGCACCACACTAGTGCTCCTCAAGAATAGACCTCAGATTCTTCGACAGGTTTTGCAGATTAAACGGTTTTTGAATAAATCCGTTGCAGCCGCGGTTTAAAATCTCGGTCGCCTGACCGTTAATGCTGTATCCACTTGAAAGCAGGACCTTTATAGCCGGTTTCATTTTCTTAATTCGATCAAAAGTCTCACCGCCGCCCATTTTTGGCATGATCATATCCAGAATGATGGCATCGATTTTATCATGATGTTTCTTAAAAACCGCAATGGCTTCTTTACCGTCCCTGGCGGTAAACACTTTATAACCCAGCTTGCCCAACATGCGTTCACCGACATCAAGGATCATGACCTCGTCATCGACCAGCAGCACGGTCTCTTTGCCCTCGATAAATTTTTCTCTGACTTTTTCCCTGTAGGGTACCCCTTTGTCCGAGGCCGGCAAATAAACTTCAAAGCGTGTCCCCTTGCCCTCCTTGCTGTAAACGTTAATGAAGCCTCCGTGATTTTTGACGATGCCATACACCGAGGCCAACCCGAGTCCGGTGCCGCGGCCCATTTCTTTGGTCGTAAAAAAAGGGTCGAAGATTCGCTGTTGAACTTCTTCACTCATTCCAATGCCGGTATCTTCAATGGCGATTTTCACATATTTGCCCGCTTTGACATAATAGGGGTTATACTGATCCTTATCAATGGTCACGTTCTCAGTACCGGTTGTCAGCGTGCCCCCACCGGACATTGCCTGTAAGGCATTCAGATAAAGGTTCATCAGCACCTGTTCGATCTGCCCCCGATCAACCTCAACGCTCCAAAGATCCGATGCATATTTATCCTGAAAAACGATCTCCTTGTTGGTGCGGCTGAACATCAGGTTCTGCTCTTTGAGCAACTCGTTGATATTGAGAAGTGAGATTTCATATTTCCCGCCCCTGGCAAAACCCAAAAGTTGTTTGGTCAGATCCACACCGTTTTGAATGTATTGCTCTATTTTCTTTAGATTCTTTAAAAGGGGGGATCCGGCTTCGACGTCCAGAAGCGACAGTGAGATGTTGCCCTGAATCCCCATGAGCAGGTTATTAAAATCATGCGCGATTCCGCCGGCCAGGGTGCCGATGGCCTCCATTTTTTGAGCCTGCCGCAATTGCCGCTCCAGTCTGATTTCATGGCTGACATCGCGCTGCAGACTGACATAATTCGTAATTTCCCCGATTTTGTTTTTTATGGGAGAAACGGTGGCTTCGGTTTCGTATAATGAATTGTCCTTGCGTTTATTGACAAGCCGTCCCTGCCAAATTTCGCCGCGCTGCAGGGTGTCGATAATAGAGCTTAAAAGCGTGGTGGACTGCTGGCCGCTGTCCATAAATTCAATATTGCGGCCCATAACTTCATCACGCGGGTATCCGGTGATTTTTTCGAAAGCCGGATTGACGTATTCGATAATCCCTTCGGGATTGGTGACAATAATCGACTCCGCTGCATGCTCAACTGCCGTTACCAGACGCGCCTGCTCTTCGGCGGCCCGCTTGAGATCCGAAATATCAACCGCAAAAACAACCAAACCCGGATCATCGGTTTCAGGGTTCAGAGGTGCCGCATTGAACTGGACTGGAAATGTCGAGCCCGCTTTTGTTTTAGCGGTCGTTTCAAAACTGATGGCGCTCTTTCCGTCCAGGCATTGATCTATCGTATCCCTGTGGGCATCGGTCAGATCGAAGAGGATCTCCAGCGAACTTCCGATTACAGCCGAGCGGCTATGGCCGCTTAGCCGCAAGGTGGCCGGGTTGGCATATGAAATCCGGCCCTGGCCATCGGCGGCAATAGCGAAACCTTCAAAAAGATCGAGCATGCGGGAAATCAATGGGATTTGGTTGACACGCGGATAGCGCGGGCTTCCGGGATCGGGATTTTGATCGGGGGTTATATTTGCCATAGTTTCATTCGGCTCCGTTTCTACATGGTTTGATCCTGCCGATGGCATGCGGCGGCCCAAATCAAGAAAGGCCAGGCCTTCATCGGCAATTCCTTCACCCCAAACTTAAAAACAGTGCACACAGACACCACGACCCGGGGTGCGGTCCGCACCCCTGAATAGATCCCCCCGATCGCATGATTAGATTATTTTAATTATGGCAAATATTTCAATAGAAATCAATATATTTGACACCATTCCACCCATATTTCCGGCAAAAATAGCGATTCAAATGGCAGGCGGGCTTAAACACGCATAGCAGCGGATTTAATTGTTGCCATGGTGCTGTCAGACAGCGGCTGGTCCCATTTTACATTGATTAAATATTCATTAAACAACTGAACGTGGACCCCAACGATAGTGCCGTTTTGATCAATCCTTAATGCACTGGAAACCTGTGGCAACATAAATTTTAAACTCAGCTGGCAGCCAAGAAGAAACTCGGCTGACTGCGGCGAGGTGTTCATGACAAACGATACGCCGCTGGCAGAAATATCGGAAAGTTCTCCTTTAAAAGCCTTGCCTTCAGGCGTATCTTTAATCCGAACAGCAGCAGCGCCCGAGATGGCATAGCGGTTATGCGCCCTGCGTTCGAGCTTCTTTTTTTCCAGCAAATCCTTAAGCGGTTTCAGTTTTAGACAATAGTCGTGGAGTTTGTTGTTCAGGTTGGGCGCATTTTCTTGCCATTTTTGCAACACGGATTTTTTCAAAACTTTTAATTCCACCCGTGAATGAGCGATCAGCGATGCGGTACATATAGATCGCGTAAAAAAAGTGTCTTCGCCGGCTATATCTCCGGGGCCCAGAGATTTCAAAAAAATTCCATGGTCGCCCTTGCGATAGACCAAATTTAATCGGCCGGAATCAATGAAATACAAATTTGAATTTATCTCTCCCTGGTGAAATATAGTTTCCTCGGCTTCAAAGATGGCGGTTTGCATTTCGTAATAAAGCGCAATCGTTTCTTCTCTGGTCAATTCTTCATAGAGATCCTTCCAGGTATCGATATGAATCGCATCAATAGCGGCCATTTTTTCAGCTTCAATGATTTCAGCGGATTTAACAATGGCGCTTAAAGCCATTGAATCCACCTCGAATAGCCTTTCTCGCAATGCTTCGGCTTTAGAAAAATCTCTCGCTTTTGCGTGTTGCGCGATCAGATCAAAAAGCAGCTCAACCGCCAAATCTTTTTTGTTCTCTTTTATATAAGTCTCTAGCAGATTTTCTTGGTCAGCGCGATCAGCCATGCAACCTCCTCACTGGTGTTACATACCACACGTAATTTACAAAACACGCTTCGGTTTTAGGCTTAGTGCTACTGGCTGCTGGTTTCTTGCTGCTGGTCGATGCTGAGACAAGCAGCCAGTGACCAGTAGCCAGAAGCCTGTAAGGAACTTAACTGACCTGCGATATAGCGCATGCTTATCTTTTGAATTCATCAAGAACCTTCTCAGCTACCTGAATAGTGGTTTCAATATGTTCGCTATCATGAGCTGCTGAAACAAATAGAACTTCAAACTGAGACGGAGCGATATAAATGCCTTTCTGACGCAATCCGTTATAAAATTGGGCGAATTTATCTAAATCGCTGGTTTTGGCATCATCAAAATTATTTACTTCCCGATCGTTAAAAAAGAATCCGAGCATGGAGCCGACACGCTTGGCCTGTGCCGGGATCGCCGCTTTTTGAGCTGCCTGCGCGAGTCCGTCTAAAAGGCGCTCTGCTTTCTGATCCAGGGCGTCATAAAATCCTTCCTTGCGGATCTGCTCAAGCGTTGCAATACCGGCGGCCATGGCCACCGGATTTCCCGATAGGGTGCCCGCCTGATATATCGAGCCTTGGGGTGCTACCTGGGCCATCAGCTCGCGTTTACCGCCGTAAGCGCCGACCGGCATTCCGCCGCCGATGACCTTGCCGAAACAGGTCAGGTCCGGATAAATACCATACAGCGCTTGAGCGCCACTATAAGCCACGCGAAAGCCCGTCATAACTTCATCAAAAATTAGAATGGCTCCGTGGCGGTCACTGAGCTGCCTTAAAGTCTCCAGAAAACCTTTGGCCGGCTGCACCAGCCCCATATTACCGGCAACGGGTTCCACGATGATACAGGCAACTTTATCCCCCTGCGCTTCCATAACCTTTTTAATGCAATCCAGATCATTGTAAGGAAGCGATAAGGTGTGCCGGGCAACGGATTCTGGGACTCCCGGGCTTCCGGGAATACCAAGGGTCGCCACTCCTGAACCGGCGGCCACCAGCAATGTATCTGCATGACCATGATAACAGCCGTCAAATTTTATGACGATATCCCGCTGGGTCGCCCCTCTGGCAAGACGGATGGCACTCATCGTGGCTTCGGTTCCGGAGTTGACCATTCGCAGCATTTCAACCGAGGGAACGGCGTCAATAACCATCTCGGCAAGCTGAACTTCAAGATCAATCGGCGCCCCAAAGCTGGTTCCGCGTTCCAGTACAGCGGTAATCGCCTCAATCACTGCCGGATGCCGGTGCCCCAGAATCAGCGGTCCCCAGGAGCCGATATAATCGATGTAGCGATTGCCATCCGCATCAAAAATCAGGCAGCCTTCGCCGCGGTTAACGAAAACAGGTTCGGCGCTAACCGATTTGCACGCCCGCACGGGACTGTTTACCCCCCCGGGGATGACGCTCACAGCCCGTTCGAAGAGTTTTTGAGAAGTTGTCAGATTCATACGCACAGTATCCTTTCGTTGGAAAAACGGTTGACATTTCTGAAGATTTGAAAAATATCAGATGGTATACGGAGCGTCAAGAAAGCATTTAAAATGCAGGTGCAACCAACTTTCCCGAGGGGTATCTCTTTCATGGCAAAGGCAAAAAAACCGCAATCGCTTGCCAAGCTCATCACCTATATCCTGGGTAGACGGCCGGATGAATTCGGGCTGGTCACTGATACCGAGGGGTTTGTGAAAATCAAGGAATTGTTAAAGGCGGTTACCGAAGAAGAAGGCTGGAAATATGTACGCCGATCCCATTTGGACGAAATCCAGTACAGTTTAACGGACCCTCCCTTTGAAATATCAGGAAAGCAAATTCGTGCAAAGCATCGCGATCAATTGGCCCGGCCCAATCCGGTTGCCAGACTTCCCAAAATCTTATTTACGAGCGTTCGGAACCGGGCGTATCGGTCGGTGATAGATAAGGGCATTTTCCCCACGGGGTATTATCAGGTTGTTTTGTCTTCCAGCCGGGATCTGGCTGAAAGAATGGGAAAACGGATCGATCAGGACCCGGTCATGCTCAGTGTACATGTACAAAAGTCGGTTGAAAGCGGAGTCAGATTTTATCAAACCGGCGAATCGCTTTTTATAGCCGAATCCATACCGGCCGGCTGTTTTAGCGGCCCTCCGTTACCAAAGGAAAAGATTGAAACAAAAAAACCGGATATCGCTGATGAAGCCCCCCCGCCTAAAATGGCAGGCAGTTATGCGGTCAATCTGGGTGATGCCCCCGGCAGCCGGCCGTTGGGCCGAAAAACGCAAAAACGGCAGGTTGGTTGGAAGAACGGAAAAAAGGGATTAAAAAAGCACAAGCGTAAACGCGAACGCCCGCCATGGCGAAAATAAAGAGGCTCCTGCAAAGCCTCTTTATTTTCGTTATCCAAAAAGAATTTGACAACCGCTGGCAAACTTGTTACCAAGCTTTTCCGATCATTGAAAAAAACAGATGGGGGCCGTTAGCTCAACTAGGCAGAGCACCTGACTCTTAATCAGTAGGTTGAAGGTTCGATTCCTTCACGGCCCACCAGCATCTACCGCAATCCATCCGGCACCCATCATAAAAATGCCCGGGAACCAACATCCATTCAGGGAGGTGTTTTACATCTACACTCCACTCAAGTGATTCAACCACTCCCGTTTTCACCTGACTTTTTAAAGCCGCATTGAATTGCCATCGTGCGCCGTGGCAAGGAAAAATGCGCCCATCTCGGCCGAATGCGTCGATCGCATCAGGGCACTCTTGGATGCCGCCGGGCCGATTCTCCAATGGCCTTTAGTTCCTAAATTTTTTATGCTATGATTTTATTTAGATTAAAGGCCTAAATCATAAACCTTCAAGAGGTGCTGCTTTGAGCGACTTGACATTCATAGGCTTGAGTCTATTCGGTTTCGGGATAATTTTTGTACTGGGTTTTGTGCTGCCCCGTATAAAAATAAAACAAGGCAATAATTCAATTACGCAAAACCCGACCGGCCCGAAAAAGGTTTACAAGATTTAAAATGATAAAATTGGTAATCACAGCTTTGACTTTCCTCATATTCTTTATGGCCTATTATGCATCAAACGGGCCGTTCTGAGTCACCGACCGCCTGCGGCAAGAGTGGTCTGGCGATATACGCCACAGTGCCATAAAATCTAATTAGCCGTGGAAGAGAAGAACTCTCATCCCGCCAAGTCGGTGCTGGGGGCGCTCCCAAACTGGAAACGCCCTTTATTATTAGCGTTGATCGTATCGTTACACCCACAGACAAGTGACACCTAAAAACGCCCCGACCCCTCAAGTAATTAAATCCGATTCATACTATATATATTGATAAGAATATATATAGACATATGGTTTATGTTGTGTTAATCATCCACTCCATTCTTATTTAGGAGGTTATTTGTCTGTGATACACCGGGGTATTTTCTGGGGCATAATTATATCAATTCCATTTTGGCTTTTGGCTATCTGGCTTGTTAAATCGGGAATCATCGCTTTAAAGACGTTTTTTATCGTCGTTTTAATTTTTTCGGCACCATACATCTATTTGATCATAAGACCTCCTCAAAATGCCGAACAGGATAAACAGGAATACGACTTCGATAAAGATGGCCCAGATGACGATCCAACCGCTTCCATCCAATCTTCCAAGTACCCTCATGATCCTTCCGATAGCGGAACACCCGGCTAAAATTCACCTGAAATCGAATTTGGCGGTATTTCATCTTGACAGTCTGTTTTTATTAATGCTAAAAACAGCGATTTTAGTTTGAAAGTCAATTATGGGCTTACATTTCCTTGCTCTGTATTAAAACAGGGCTTTATCAGCCAAAAGGAGGCATTATGCGACGCTACGAAACAATTATCATAATCGATCCGGACCTGTCTGCTGAAAAACGAGAACCGGTTCTGGAAAGAGTTAAAGATGTGATTGCACAGCAGGACGGTTATCTGGCGCTTATAGATGATTGGGGCACCAGAAAACTCGCCTATGAAATTAAAAAGAAAGAACGCGGCCATTACATTCGATTCGACTTTTGTGGGACGGTGGCGGTGGTTGACGAAATCGAGCGGTTTTTCCGGATTGATGATCGTGTTCTAAAATATATGACGGTGTTGCTCGAAAAAAGTGCGGATATCGAAAAGATCAAAGAAGAAATTGCCGCAGCCGAAAGCAAAGCAGCCCTGACTGAAGTGCCGCCCGAGCCTGCCGAAACAAAAACGCCTGAAGATCAAACGCCACCCGCTGAAACAGAAGCGCCTGAGGATCAGGCCCAACCCGCTGAAACAGAGACGCCTGAAGAACCAGCGCAACCCGCCGAACCAGAGACACCTGAAGAACAGGCGCAACCCGCCGAACCAGAGACACCTGAAGAACAGGCGCAACTTTCCGAAAAACAGCCTCCCGAAACAGAAGCAAATGAGGCCGATACAACCCCTACTGAAACCGAGGAGGAAATAAAATAAAATGGCGAATAATGCCCATCAAGCACATAGAAAACCAAAACGAAGGAAACGGATTTACCATCGACGTAAAGTCTGCCGGTTTTGCGCTGATACAACAATGGTCATTAATTACAAGGATCCCAAAGCATTAAAATATTTTCTTACTGAGCGCGGAAAAATTATTCCCAGACGAATATCAGGCAGTTGCGCGAAACATCAACGTGAATTAACCCATGCAATCAAACGCGCGCGTACAATTGCTCTGCTGCCATACGTAGGATCCGTTGATATAAATTGACATCATCATCGCTAAAGGAAGGATAATCCTCAACCACTCGGGATATGTTGGGGAAATGCTAAAAGATATTTTAAATGGTGTTTTAATCACCATCCTGATATTTGCTGCTTCCATTTTAATCCCTGTATTTGGATTTTTCTGCAGCCTGTTTATCCCTTTGCCGACGCTTTACTATCGCATCAAGCTTGGCAGGACAACCGGCGCCATTATCCCGATCCTTGGATTCATTGTCATGGTTGTCTTGCTGAACACCTTCACGATTGATACGGTGTTCTTTGCGGGGCTGCTGCTGGTCGGCTTTATATTAGGGGAGCTGTTGGAATTTCGCCTTCCGATTGATAAAACCGTGCTGTATACCTGCGGGGTGGTTTTAATCGGCACGATTGTTAGTCTGTTTATTTACAGCGGTGTATCCGGCAAGAATCTATTCGCCATTTTATCTCAATATGTCGCCCATAATTTAGAACTAAGCCTGGTACTGTATAAAAGCATGGGGATGTCCGATGAAAATCTCCGCCTGATTCAAGGCTCATTGGACAAAATCCAGTATGTTCTGGTGAGAATAATTCCGGCTTTGACAATTGCTTCGACGCTGATGGTTATCTGGATCAATATCCTGGTATCCAAGGCACTGCTAAAAGGCCGGTTTCGCCTTCATCCGGATTATGAAAAATTGAATCAGTGGCAGGCCCCTGACTTCCTGATTTGGGCTGTAATTGGTTGTGGATTATTGATGCTGTTTCCCGCCGGTGCCGCTAAATTGTTGGGCTTAAACGTACTGTTGATCGCGATGACGATCTACTTTTTTCAGGGCATGGGAATCGTATCGTTTTTCTTTGAGAAAAAAAGGGTTCCGCGTTTCATTAAAATTCCATTGTACAGTTTAATTGCCTTGCAACAATTGGTGTTAATCGCTGTAATTGGAATCGGGCTTTTTGATATGTGGTTCGATTTCCGAAAACTCAAGAAGATAAAAGCTTAATTCGGAGGATTGAATATGAAAGTTATACTAAAAGAGACGATTGATTCCCTCGGTATCATCGGCAGCGAGGTAACCGTATCGAATGGTTACGCCCGTAATTATCTCTTACCCCAAAATAAGGCGGTTGAGGCAACCTCTCAGAATCGAAAAATGCTGTTGCAGGACAGCGCTAAATTCGAACTCCAGATCGCCAAAGAGCGAAAAATAGCTGAAGAAATGGCTCAAAAGCTTGAAGGAGTGGCCTGTAGCATCTCCGCCAAAGTGAGTGAAGAAGATCGTCTCTACGGCTCTGTTTCGGTACGCGACATCGTTGATGCGCTCGCCGCCCAGGATATTGTCGTTGAGAAGCGCATGGTGCTGCTTAAAGAACCCATCAAAACAGTTGGATCGTTTAAGGTCCCAATTCGGGTTTACAAGGAGGTCGAACCCGAAATAACGATTGAAATTGTGCCTGAATAATTTCTAATTTACAATTGGCTCGAGACCGTGTATGAGAGGGGTGAGCAATGAACGTGCAACACCCCTTACCAACCTTATTCGCCGCGCAAAACCAATGGCAGATCAACAAGTGCAAAACCAAAAAGATCCTTCTCTTTATCATCTGCCGCCTCAGAGCATCGAGGCCGAGGAATCGCTTCTGAGCGCGATACTGGTCGACAACAATACCTTGCTTGACGTTGTTGAAATTGTTTCAGCCGATGATTTTTACCGAACGGCGCATCAGAAAATCTTTGCGGCCATCATCGATTTATTCGATAATGGTGAACCGGTTGACTTGGTGACGTTGGCCAACAATTTAAAGGCAAAGGGCCAGATCGAAGCCGTTGGCGGAGCAAGCTATCTGGCGCAACTTGTCGATGCAGTGCCCCTGGCCGTCAATGCCCAGCATTATGCTAAAATTATCGCCGACAAGGCATCTCTGAGACGCTTAATCGAAAAGTCCAATGCCATCGCCAAGCGCTGCTATGATGACCGCGGCAATGTCGACGATGTTATTGACTTTGCAGAAACATCGATATTTGAGATTTCAGAAAGAAAATCAAGGCAGTCATTTTATCCGATCAGTCGACTCATCCTTAGCAATATTGAAACGCTCGAAGAAAACCAGGGTAACAAAAGTCTGGTAACCGGTGTCCCCATGGGTTTTGGTCTGTTAGACAACCTGACTTCCGGATTGCAGAAATCGGACCTGATTATTTTGGCAGCCCGTCCGAGCATGGGTAAAACAGCATTGGCGTTGAATATTGCCAAAAACGCAGCCGTTGATGCCAATATCCCGGTGGCCATCTTCTCTCTGGAAATGTCAAAAGAACAATTGTCACTGCGGATGCTCTGTGCCGAAGCGCGTCTGGATTCTTCCCGTCTGAGAGGCGGATTTTTCAGCATGGATGACTGGCATCGGCTCACGGATGCCGCCGGCACTTTATCCGAATCACCGATTTATATTGATGATTCGCCCAGCATTTCCGCAATGGACATTCGGGCGAAAGCCCGCCGGCTTAAAATGGACAAAAATATCGGCCTGATCATCATCGACTACCTGCAATTAATGAAGTCACGGGGCGGCGCTGAACGCCGCGATCTTGAAATATCGGAAATGTCGCGTTCATTGAAGGCATTGGCAAAAGAGCTGAATCTGCCGGTTTTGGCCATTTCTCAGCTCAACCGAATGCTCGAACAGCGTAATGATAAGCGTCCGAGGCTCTCTGATCTGAGAGAATCCGGCGCCCTTGAGCAGGATGCCGATGTGGTCGCTTTTATATACAGAGATGAAGTATATAATCCGGAAGAAAATAATCCTCAAAAAGGCATGGCAGAAATCATACTGGCCAAGCAGCGCAATGGCCCCACCGGAAAAGTAACCCTCACATTCCTTGATGCGTACACCCGCTTTGAAAATTTAGCGCCCGAAGAAATGGTCGATAACCTCTAGGTCAGATAACAGATGACAGAGGTCAGTCCAACAGAGAACAGAGAACTGAAAACAGAAGACAGAAGACATATTTAAAAACTGGCAGACGAATCTCTTTGTTTGTCATCTGTTTTCTGTCATCTGACTTCTGTATCTTCCAATCCACTAGACTTGAAACCAATATGGAACTGACTTATTATCTGGCCTGGATAACACCATGAAAAAGCTTTTTGGAAATACCGCCGGTCTTAAGGCCAATCAAATCCGACGACTTGAGAATTTTTACCGCCGGCGCATTCAACCCAAATTTTTAATCAACCACGAACTGACGCGTGATCTGAGCGGGCTCTCTCATGAAATCCGTCGCCAGATCGGCCTGCTTGTCAACCGCCAGGGCAAGGTGGCGTTTGTGATCGTAGGTGACAGCAGGAAAATCGTCATCCCTTCAATCAGTGAATACCGGGCCGCACCCGGACGCCTGAAAGGGTTACGCTGCATTCACACCCATTTGACGGAAGAACCCCTGACCAATGACGATCTAACCGACCTGGCTTTGCTGAGGCTTGATATGATGGCAGCCGTGGTAAATGGGAAAAATGGACTACCCAAAAAGGTTTATGTGAGTCACATATTGCCAAGAACATCCGATGGTAAACCTTATCAGATCCTGCCGCCCCTTCTCCCATCGCAGCTCGATATCGACTGCCTGGCAATGATCCAGGCCCTTGAAGACGAACTCGCACGTGTCAGCAAAGGGGTCGCAGCAGACTCGGGTATGGAGAGGGCCTTGCTGGTGGACGTATCTGCGGGTTCAAAGCAAGATGCGGTTGAATCCCTATCGGAGTTGAAATCACTGGCAAAATCCAGTGGCATCGAAGTCGTTGGTACCATTTCGCAGCAGCCCGGCCGCAATAATATCAGATTTCATATCGGTCCTGGAAAACTGCAAGATCTGGCCATCCTGGCGTTGCAGGAAGCGGCAACCGTTATCATATTTAACCAGGAGCTTAGCCCTTCCCAGATACGGTCCATAACCGACCAAATCGAGCTCAAGGTCATTGACCGGACGCAATTAATTCTGGACATTTTCGCACAACGCGCCCAGACGCGGGAAGGCAAATTACAGGTCGAGCTGGCCCAGTTGAAGTATTTGCTGCCCCGTTTAATCCTTAAAAACACTGCCATGTCCCGGTTAACCGGCGGAATCGGGGGCCGCGGTCCGGGCGAGACCAAACTGGAAATCAATCGAAGGCGGGCTCGAGACCGCATCGCGCGGCTCGAAAAAGAGCTATTGGCAGTCCGCAAACAACGTAAACAACAAAGAGCGCTGCGACAGAAAAAAGGGCTGTCTGTTATTTCTATCATCGGCTATACCAACGCCGGCAAGTCCACCTTGCTGAACACATTGACCAAAAGCGCCGTACTGGCAGAAAGCCGGCTGTTTGCAACCCTGGATCCTTCCAGCCGCCGCTTAAAATTTCCAAGAGATACCGAAGTCATCATCACCGATACGGTCGGATTTATCAAAGATCTGCCCAGGGATCTCCTGGTCGCTTTTCGCGCAACCCTTGAAGAGCTTGAAAATGCCGATCTTTTGCTCCATGTTATAGATATCAGCAATCCGCAGTATTCGGCGCAAATCGAATCGGTTGAAGCAATCCTTTCCGACCTCAGTCTGCAGCACACCGCTTCCATTCGCGTGCTCAACAAAATGGATCTTGTAAATCCGGGCGTCATCCAAAAAATGAGTCGCTCGCTCGGAGGGACTGCGGTCTCGGCCAAAGACAAATCGACCCTGATGCCTCTGATCGAGCAGATGGAAACGGTCATAGAAAACGTCCGTCGCTCGTAGACAGTTGTCAGTTGCTTTTTTATCTTAAACATCAACTTTAAAATCTAAATTGAGCGATTGTCGAGGTTGCTGCAGCTACAAGGCAGATGTCGTTCCGCTATAGTGCACTATGCGGGACGGCATCTAACGTCCCGCCGCAGGCGGGATAAGATCGGCAATCCCGTAGGGTTTCAAATTTTAAAAATATAAATCGATAGAATTCATTGCAAATAAGACAAAATGATCCATTTTTAAAATTTGAAACGCTCAATTTAGAAGGTGACCCTTATGGACCTTGAACACGCCAAAAGAGTGGGAATTGCTGCGGCTTATGCGGGTGCCCGGGTGGTACGCGAGCGCTTTGGCAATTTATCTCGGATTGATAAAAAAGACACTTTCAATCTGCTGACCGAAGCGGATACCGAATCCGAAAAGAAAATTATAACCACAATTCGGAAAGCATTTCCGGATCATGCCATTTTAGCCGAGGAAAGCGGCGCAAGTAAAGGAACCGCAGAGTACCGCTGGCTGATTGATCCGCTTGATGGAACAACCAATTTTGCGCATCAACTGCCGATCTTTGGGATCTCGATCGCCCTGGCCAAAGACGCTGAAATTATTCTGGGGCTGGTACTCAACCCGATGGATGGCGAGCTTTTCTCGGCCATATCCGGCCAAGGCGCGGAGTTGAATGGCAACCCTATCAAGGTTTCATCCACGGAATCGGTCAGCGAAAGCCTGCTCGTAACCGGATTCCCATATAACTTCAGCGAGATTGAGGAAGCGTTAATGATGCGTTTCACGATATGCCAGAATGCTTCTCAGGGAGTTCGCCGGCTCGGTTCTGCGGCCCTGGACCTTTGCTACGTGGCCTGTGGGCGGTTCGATGGGTTCTGGGAACAGAATCTCAACCCGTGGGATACGGCCGCCGGCGCCGTGATTGCGACCGAGGCGTCAGCCGTAGTTACCAATTTTTCAAACACGTCATTTACGGTAAATCAAAAAGAGATTTTGGCCACCAATGGCAAAATCCACCGGGAGATGCTGGAATTATTAACGTTAGAAGAAAAGAATTCATCTTAAAATTGTGGATCAGGGTTCAGGGCAAGGCGTCCCGCGAATTGAAAACGGAGCGTACACGGAGTACGTGAGTATTTCAATTCGTGGGACAACGCAGCCCTGGAGACTTAGACGCATTTTTAAGATGAATTCTAGAATCTTCCAGACTCTAACTTCTGATGAAAAAAATCAACCTGTTTCTGAATGGAACTATTTTCTTTTAATCCCCGTTCAATGGAGTGAATAGAATGAAGGGCCGTGGCATGGTATCGGTTAAAGGCCTTGCCGATACTCTGTAAGGGGGCATCGGTGTAACGACGCGATAGATAAATCGCCATTTGTCTGGGTCTGACAAAACTCTGTTTGCGAGAACGCGAAACAATATCTTTAATTGAACAATTATAATATTTACAAACCAATTTCTTGATGACATCAATGGTTATCTTTTTGCGTTGCCGAACGATGTTTTTGACAACGCTCTCTGCCAGATTCAGATCAATCTTGGCTCCCAGCAGAGAGGATTTGGCAGCAACACCATTGAGGCCGCTTTCAAGCTGTCTGACATCCTCGGTCAACTCACCGGCCAGATAGTAAATGATATCGTCGGGCATATCATACCGGTTGATGAGTGCCTTTTTTTTCAAAATTCGCACCCGGGTCCTGAAATTCGGCGGCTCAATGTTGGAAATCAGACTGCAAGACAGACGCGATCTTAATTTATCATTTAATTTTGGAATATCACCGGGCAGATAACAACTCGAGAAAATAATTCGCTTGCCGGCCTCAAACAGAGAGTCCAGGGTCAATGCCAGCTCTACCTGGGTTCTTTCTTTGCCGCTAAGATAATGAATATCTTCGAGCAGCAGGACGTCGCAGTATTTTCTGTACTTTCCCTTAAATTTGGCAATCGAATCCTGACGAAAGGCCTGGACCATCTCATTGCTGAAGTCTTCGGCTGTAATATAATAGACACGTTCATCGGGATATTGCCATGCCGGTTTTGGACAGCAGGAGTAACGCGTTTTGCTGACGTTCTTTGCCGGAAGCCAGCGAAAGGGAGGCCGAATAAGCAAAATCATTGCCGGCACCCACTACGAAATGATCAAAGGTGAAATCCTTCCTGAAAAATCGTCCGGTGTGGGGCCGAATTGAATCGTTTAGAAGCGGTATTTGATTGTTATAGCGTTTTTTAGCCTGCGGGGATTGTTTGGTTTTACCGCCCACAGCAAAAGATAGGCTGCATGTCGAGCCAATTTCTTTGGTAAGTTCTTCTGCGATCATTTTGCCATAACGATCCTGCACCCGTTTTTTAGAAAAGAAATTCGGGCACAGCAGGATCCAATTATTATCGGCGCCTTTTTCCAATACCAAAGGTTCGATCCACATTTGAAACCTGTGTTTGGGAATCCGATCCCTGATTGCAGACTTAATCTTTTTCCAGACAGCTTCCATCGGCTTTTGCATGAACGGTTTTAATACAAAACCAGTAATAGTAATGTTTTAGAAGAATTTATGTGAAAAAAATTACGAAGCTAAACGGTTTGGAAGGTTTGATATTGATTATTGAAAATTGAAAAACAGGAGCATGTTTAAAGCATGAGACAGATTCAGTCAAACCGGATAAAGACCGTTTTAGGTCGCGTTACAAAGTGGTTTTGAACAATCTATATCTAGTTGTTTTTACTTAAGTAAATTTACTACTATCGACAAGTGTCTTTAAATACGACCTTTTCTGAAAGAAGCATATGTTTAAGTATTTTAAGTATATCCATCTTGGCCGCCAAGTTATAAACAAGCAAGTATTCTCCGAAAAGCTCGCATTTTCTTTAATTATCTTTGATTTTAAAAAAAAATACAATCGAATTTTTTTTAAAAAGCCTAAACGTCGAATTATCAAGGCTTGACAGCCACTCATAAAAAATTGTTTGAATTTTTTTTTTGTGACTTGTACACTCAGAACAAATATAAACGCCAATGATATCTGATAAAATAACAATTCGTGGTGCCCGACAGCATAATTTAAAAAACATCGATGTCGAACTGCCGCGCGATAAACTGGTTGTTATCACGGGTCTGTCCGGCTCAGGAAAATCAACACTTGCCTTTGACACCCTTTATGCCGAGGGGCAACGCCGCTATGTTGAATCCCTTTCCACCTATGCACGTCAATTTTTGGAACGTCTGGAGAAACCCGATGTGGATCTGATCGCCGGCTTATCACCGGCGATCGCCATTGAACAAAACACCGCCGGGCACAACCCGCGCTCAACTGTCGGAACGGTTACCGAAATATATGATTATCTGCGCTTGCTGTTTGCACGGGTCGGCACCCCGCATTGTCACCGCTGCGGCCAGAAGATCACTTCCCAGACCCTCGATCAGATTGTTGATCATGTCATGTCTCTGGAAGAGGACACCCGCGTTATTATTTTATCTCCCCTAATTTCAGATCAGAAAGGAACCCACGAAAAGCTTATCAAACGGCTGAAAAAAGACGGTTTCGCCCGGGTGCGGGTAGATGGAAAAATGACCGACATCGAAGCGGTCGGCATTCTGGCCAAAAACAAAAAACATTCAATTGAGGTCGTGGTCGATCGACTCATCATTAAAGAAAAGGTGAAAAATCGACTGGCCGATTCGCTGGAGCTGGCCATGGCGCAATCCAACGGATTGGTTACGATAGATGTCGCAGGCCAGCGCCCCATCCTGTTCAACGAAAAGGCGGCCTGTACGAAATGCGGAATCAGCTATCCTGCATTCACGCCGGCAAGCTTTTCATTTAATTCGCCCCAGGGAGCCTGCCCGCACTGCGATGGGTTGGGATCTACGACCGAGCTTGATCCTGAACTTATCGTTCCGAATCCGGAACTCTCATTGCGGGAAGGCGCCATAGCCCCCTGGGCCAATCGAAACAGTGTGCATTTCATCGATTTTTTAGATGCCCTCACCGCACAATATGGCGTTGATATTTTCACTGCCTACAAGGACCTTGACCCGGAATTCAAACAGGTCCTGCTTTTCGGGTCAGGCGATAAGCCGATCAACTTTTACTTTGAACGCGGGAATCGGCGTATCCGCTATCAGAAACCATTTGAAGGGGTGATTCCAAATTTGAAACGCCGCTATCGGGAAACCGATTCAAAATGGTCGCGCGAGGAGATTGCGCGCTATATGAATTTTCAGCCCTGTCCCGACTGCAATGGCGAAAAATTGAATCAGGCCAGCCGATCCGTTAAAGTGGGCGGCCTTACTATTTCGCAGATAACCGCCTTTTCAGTATCGAAAATCCGGGACTTTTTTCTGGATTTAAGGCTGGAAGGCAAAAAAGAAATCATTGCGCGACGCATTCTAAAGGAAATTGTTGAACGTCTGGGATTCCTTGGTAATGTAGGGCTTTCCTACCTTACCCTTGATCGTTCCGCCCATTCCCTTTCAGGCGGTGAAAGCCAGCGCATTCGCCTGGCTACCCAGATCGGCTCAAAATTAACCGGTGTGCTTTACGTTTTGGATGAGCCGAGTATCGGCCTTCACCGGCGTGACAACAAGCGCCTGCTGGAAACCCTTTTACAGATGCGTGATCTCGGCAATACGGTGCTGGTGGTCGAACATGATGAGGAGACGATTCGGGCCGCGGATTATGTAATCGATATGGGCCCCGGCGCAGGCATCAATGGTGGTGAGATTATCTTCGCCGGCCCACCTTCAGATCTGATCACTCACGCTGCGTCTCTGACCGGTCAGTATTTAAGCGGCCGCAAACGAATCGACGTTCCCCCAAAGAGACGTTCAAATCCGGGGCCGCATATTTTTATTGAAGGGGCAGCGGCCAATAATCTAAAGAATATCGATGCGAAATTTCCACTGGGCCGCTTTATTTGTGTTACCGGTGTTTCCGGTTCGGGTAAATCCACGCTTGTTTTGGAGACCCTCTACAAAGGCCTCATGCAAAAACTTCACTATGCCAGAATACAGGCAGGGGCACACAAACAGATCCGGGGCCCCGAACACACCGATAAGGTTATCCACATCGATCAGGGGCCGATCGGAAGAACGCCCCGTTCTAATCCGGGCACTTACACAGGCGCCTTTACCCATATCCGCGAACGTTTCGCACAGACCCCCGAAGCCAGAATGCGCGGATACAAACCGGGCCGTTTCAGCTTCAATGTCAAGGGGGGGAGATGTGAAGCCTGCCAGGGCGACGGCATCATAAAAATCGAGATGCACTTCTTGCCCGATGTCTACGTAACCTGCGACGTCTGTCACGGCAAAAGATACAATCGCGAGACGTTAGAAGCCCGGTATAAAGGCAAGACGATTGCGGAAGTGCTCGATATGACCGTTAATCAGGCCCTGGATTTTTTTGGAAGGATCCGTAAAATACGATCCATCCTGCAGACATTGGTCGATGTTGGCCTGGGATATATCCAAATCGGTCAGCCGGCGCCGACACTTTCCGGTGGTGAAGCGCAACGGGTAAAGCTCTCAAAGGAACTCAGCAAAAAAGGCACCGGCAAGACGATTTACATTCTGGACGAGCCCACCACCGGATTACATGCCGATGATATTCAGAAACTGCTCAATGTGCTCAACCAGCTTGTCGAACACGGCAATACGGTGGTTGTCATCGAACATAATTTGGACGTCATTAAAACAGCCGATTATATCATCGATCTGGGACCGGAGGGCGGTGACGAGGGCGGCTATATTGTTGGATGCGGCACGCCTGAGGAAATAGCCGCAAATGAAAAATCTTATACCGGACGGTTTTTAAAAGAAGTTCTGTAAATTAGAAAATAACTAAGCTTCAGATTCCAAGAAAAACGCGTAAGCGGATTCGATTTCATCGCTCAGACCCGAATACCAATCTCCCACATCTTCCATCATATCCATTACAAATTTGACCACGTCCGGATGCATTTTTGCCATATCGAGCCGCATATCCTTATCAACGTCGTAACTGTTGACGATGAAATTGGCCAGATTAACGGTCAGCACAAAATTTGCATTCTGGTGTTGGGGCTGAAACTCATGGTGCCATCGAATCGCCTCAACCAGCCCGGCGGGAAGCTGCCACTTGGCAGCCAGATGGGCACCAACTTTGGCATGGTCTACAGGCAGCTTTTTCTGCTCGGCCTCAAAAAACGATAAATGTTCACTCTGAAGCGTCGCCCAGACTTTCTCAAACAAGTCAGGAAAATATTGCGCCAGGATGACTTTGCCGGTATCGTGCAGCAGACCTCCGACAAAACAATTATCGGGGGATTCTTTTTTAGAAAGCTGGGCAATGTTTTTGCTGGCAACCGCAACTGCCAGGGAGTGTTTCCAGAACTGGGTAATATCAAAATCCATCAAGGCCACACGCTTGGGGAAGGTATTGATGACCGAAAGTGAAACAATGGCGTTTCGAACCGAATTATAGCCCAGCAGGACAATGGCATTGCGCAGATCACTAATTTTGGTTTTAAATCCATAAAAAGCCGAATTCACCAGCTTTAAAATTTTTAACGTAATGGCTTGATCCTTCTCGATGGTATCGCAAACCTTCTTAAGTGAGGTGTCCGGATCCTGCAGATAGGTATTTAATTCAACGACGATCGTGGGAAGGGTTGGAATTTCTTCGATACGATCGAGCTTTTTCAATATTTGCTGTTCATCCATGGCGTTTTTCCTGTAGCGGTTCCAGGCCGCGATCCGTCATCGCCGGCGCTTTAGATTTAAGTATATAATAATTTTAAAAAAATAGAAAGGTACAGGTGAAATTTAGGCAGCGATTCAGCCATTTTAGCCGGTATCAACCTCCGGACGCACCGACATCCGATACTGTGCGCCGGGGCACGGATGAAAAAACGGGGCTGGCCTGAAATTCGGCTAGCCCCGCTTTTTAAAGGGATGCAGCGTTAAAAATGCTTCCGGCTATCTTTATCGAGCAAACAGCGCGGCAATAGATGCGGCCTGCGGATGGGCAAAGATAAGGATCAGTGCGACGACCAGCGCGTAAATACACAGTGATTCGATCAGCGCCAATCCGATGATCATGGTAACCGTAACTTTACCCGAAGACTCCGGATTCCGGGCGATACCCTCAACAGCGGACCGTAATCCAATACCCTGGGCAATACCGCAACCAAATGCTGCAATTGCGATCCCGAAACCAGCAGCCGTTGCACAGGCGATGAAGAACTCTAATGCTTTTGTTTCCATGCTATAGCCTACCTCCTTTTCTGGATATATTGTTGGGCTTCTTCCAAAGTCCCATTAACAGCAAATTATAGGTGAGCTAAAGTGAACTAAAGTTAGGCACTTTAGCTCACTTTAGTCATTTTAGGCACTTCTTTAATGCGCTTCTTCCATGGCGCCGGCAAAATAAATAATCGACAACAGAAAGAATACGAAGGCCTGCAAAAGGGCGACAAAAATTCCCAAGGCCATTATGGGCAGCGGTGCAAAAGCGGCCCCGGCCAGCAAAAAAAGGATGCCCAGCACCAGTTCATGGCCGGTGATATTCCCAAACAGACGAATGGAGAGCGACAGGATCCGCGCCAAATGACCGATAAGCTCAATGATTAATATCAAGGGACTCAGCCACCAGACCGGTCCCAAAAAATGTTTGATATACTTGGCGCCGTGGAATTTAATCCCGATCACATGGGTAAAGATAACAACCGTAAGGGCGCAGGAAGCGGTCGTATTAATACTGGCAGTCGGCGGAAAAAAACCGGGAATCAAGCCCAGCAGATTACAGGTCGCAATGTAGAGAAATACGGTGGCAATGAGCGGGAAAAACTTGCGGCCCTCTTCCCCGGTAATATCGACCATAAATTCTTCCATTCCAGAAATAATGATTTCAAAGACATTTTGCGCTTTCGAAGGAATCATCTCGATTTTGCGAACCGCCAGGAACGCAAAAACAATAAGTAGGATCATCGCAAACCAGGAGTAAATCACCCAGGGGTAAGCATGGGCAAAGTGGCCGAATCCGATCAGTTCAAAAAATTTAACAATGAATAGATAGGGATGTTCCATCCTTAGACTGCCTCCTTAAAAATAAGTTTCTTAACTTCACAAATCGTTGCAAGAATGATGCTGAAAACCACCAGGGAGAGGCCGATAACCAAACCGACGGGATGAACAATGTGGCCGGCAATAAGCGCGAAGATGATAAAACCGCTGACTAAAAAGCGAAGATAATATTTAGCCAGAATCATATTATGGGATGCCAGGTGAGGTGGTGTCAGGGCTTTTTTGAGGGTTTTGGCTAGCAAATGAAAATTGATAGTGACCAGCAGACCGCCGAAAAGAATTCCACAAGCAACATCCAGCCGCAGGAGAATAAACCCCAAAATACTGGCGACCCCGCAAAGAATCCAGTTGGCTCGGGTTACAAAATGAATGATACGCTGTTGGATTTCCAAATCGCTTTCCCTGCTTAGAAATGGTTTCAAAACCACTTCTCGCTATGTGTGCATCGTTTAGAATTTCCTGGCTTTTCGAATCGCCATAGCGATATTTCTGAAACCCGCAACAATCCCCAGTACCAGAAAGATAAGGGTACACCAGGGCACGGTATCAAACCGCCGATCGAGATAAACCCCCACAGCCAGACCGATAAATATCGCCAGAGACACAGACAGGCCCAGACTGCTGTAATACGCCAGTTCCCTTAAAGCGTGTTTTGTATCTTTTTTCATAAAATACAGAACCTTCCATCAGCTCAGGAAGGCCTGCGCCACGCCCGTCTGAAGAGAGTGGACCTAACACAGGATCACACCCAAGTCAACGTAAATCTTAAACCCCGGCATTTTTTATGGCCGAATGAAATTACTGTGTACTTCCTAAGACAATCGTTTTCGCCTATATCGTGGAATAATGGAACAGCCGCAGCCCCTAACCTGACCCGAATTAATCGACTTTCAGATTCCATTTAAATTTCAATCGTCTTGATATCAAACACCGGTCCATTCAGGCAGGCATGCAAATAGGTCTCGGTCTGATCTCGCCTGGCAACCGCACATCCCAGACAGGCGCCCATACCGCAGGCCATCATGGTTTCAATGGAAACCTGGCAGGAAACCCCGTGCTTATCGGCAATACCGGCGACACAGGCCAGCATTTCCTGCGGGCCACAGGCATAGATGATATCCGGCTTATTTTCAGCCACGGCATTATCGAGCGGATCCGTCACCAGACAATGGTCACCCGCGCTTCCATCATCGGTGGTCGTGTGCACCGGCACCCCCAGGGCTGAAAATTCCTCCAGACATAAAAGATCCGCTTTTGACCTTCCCCCCAGATAAACCTGGATATCTGCAGCAGGCCGGATTTTTTCCTTCAGATATTCTACCAGAAAAATCATCGGGGCGACTCCGATTCCGCCGGCAGCAATCTTAATTTGCGCGACGTTTCCGGGAATGCGAAAGCCCTTGCCAAGCGGTCCCGTCAGGCCCACATGATCTCCCGGCTGTTTGAGAGACAGCCCGTGAGTTCCTTTGCCGACCACTTTGTAAAGCAGCTCCAGGCCCGCAGCGACACCGTCTTTTTTGATTAAGCGATGAATCGAAAACGGACGCGGCAGGAGCGGATCGATCTCGTCTATTAAGCGAACCATGACAAATTGGCCGGGAGCGGCCTGCGTATATTGCGGCTGACAGCTTAATCGGATTCGGAAGTATCCGCTACTTACCGGTGTATTTGAGACCACCTGAACGCTTTCCTGTATTATGCCGACCATGTTCAAACCTTTAAAAATAAAACCGGATCATCGAAATGGTTTCAGTCAGGCGCGGAAGCTGTCCGCTTTAGTCCAATTACCGCTGCAAACCTGCCTGTCCGCCCTTCTCCACGATAGGAGAAAAAAGTCTGTGGGCTGCACTTGGTACACATACGACTGTTTTCGACATTTTCGCTGCGAACCCCGGCCTGGGTGAGCTGATGGAGACTGAGGGCCCAAAAGTCAAAATGATCATCATCCGATTTGTAGCGCCAGAATAATTGAGGTATCTCCTTTTGATAGTTAACGAATTCTGCACAGCATGGCCCTAAAGATGGCCCGATACCGGCAATAAGGTCAGCGCTGTGACATTTAAAGTATTCTTTCATGGCCCCCACTGTTCGTCCAACAATATTTATAACGCTGCCCCGCCAGCCCGAATGGACATTGGCAACCACATGCCGAATCGGATCGTATAGCAGAATGGATTGACAATCTGCAAGCTGGGTCGTTAAAAATTTTCCGGAAACATCGGTCACGATGGCATCGCCGGTTCCGAATGCCTGATGGATGCCGCCATAAGATTCGGTGTTCCGGTGATTCACTATGACAACCTGATTGCCGTGAACCTGTTTTACAAAGACCAGATCCTGCGCCTCAATGACCTCGGAGATCCGGTTTCGATTTTTCCGGACGTGATCAGCCGAATCGCCCAGTCCATGACTGACATTTAAGCTTTGGAAATCACCCGTGCTGTGTCCGCCATGACGCGTAAAAATTGCATGACGAATTGTCGGATATTGTTGCAGGTTTTCAAATTGGAAAACCGGCACACCGTTTTTGTTAACAAAAATCAAAACGATAACCTCGCCTAAAGTTCCAGGTGAAAGCCAAGTTCAAAGTACAAGGATTTGTTAAATTGGTTTTATTTGTCTCATTGGTTGAATTGGTTGGTTTATATCGAACCAATTGAACGAATTAAACGATCCTTTAAGGCTGTATCCCGGACCTCTGAACCCGGAACCCGCATCTCGCAACACGGAACCTTTGAATCCCTGAACCTTTGAACCCCATTGTGTTGTTTGAAGAACCCAATTGAACTAAAATATACTACACAACTTTCGTAACAACGTCTGAGGATATAACAACAGCTACATCGCCCGCGCCACCGTCAGAACGTCGACCCGCTCTGCTCCGGCTTTTAAAAGCACCCGCGCGCATTCATTTACCGTCGCGCCGGTGGTATAAACATCATCAACCAGCAATACCTTTTTTTCGATAACTTTTTCGGGGGCCGTGACACTGAAGGCATTTTTAATGTTTTTCAAACGCTGCTGACGGCCAAGCCCCGTTTGCGAAACAGTGGTTTTGCGCCTGATAAGGACATCCGTGTTTACCGGACTTTCAAATTTATTACCGCCCATGGACGAAGATTTCGACTTCCAGCGACGAATCAGTAAATAAGACTGATTGAAACCGCGCTTTCGAAATTTTACGCTATGCAATGGCACCGGCAAAATCAGATCGACTCTTTCTCCGTCCCAATACCGCCCATAGGTGTTGCGCAGCAACCCGCCCAGAGGGCCGGCCAGCTGGATTTTCCCTGCGTACTTGAACCGGTGCATAACGGCCATAAATTGGCGATCATAAGCCACTGCGGCGCGCGCGATCCTGAATTCTTTTGGCTGTGTGATGCAATCCCCGCAAAGATGATCCCGACCTTGACGGCTTTTAAACATAATCCCGCAACAGCTGCAAATCGGAGATGAAATAACCGTAAAAAAACTGACGCAATCCGGGCAGCAACAGGAGGTCAGCAACCGATGCGATTCCACGGCTGTATACGGGATGCCGGTGGCAGCATCTGCGGCTTGGCCCATGCCGGGCGTTGTAACGGCAGGCTCGAAAAGTCGGCCGCATACCAGGCATTTGGCTGGGAACACCGTGTCGATTAGGATGTTAAAAAATGGCCTGGCCCATTCACGGGCGGCATATTTCAGGATGGGATTTACCTGCACGCTGAGTTGTCCTTTTAATGTCGGGTTCAAAAGTTCAAAGGTTCAGGATACAGCCTTAAATACCGGTTTTCTTGGTTCAATTGGTTTGATTGGTTTAATTTGTTCAATTGGTCTGGTTTAAACCAACCAATTCAACCAATGAAACAAATCCAACAAATCATTGTACTGAACCTTTGAAACAGGAAGCTGACACCCGCAACCTAGTTATTCCTGACATTGCGTTGCCGATACGCTTCGTACATGACGATGGCCCCGGCCACCGATGCGTTAAGTGAACCGATCTTGCCGGCCTGAGGTATCGAAATTAAAAAGTCGCAGTTTCGCTTAACCAGGCTTCGGATTCCTTTTTCCTCGCCGCCGATAACGAGGGCAATTGCGCCTGCCAAATCTGAATTATAAACGGATTGCCCGGCGTTTTGATCCAGACCCACGATCCACAGATCCCGATCTTTGAGCATTCTGACAACACGGACAATGTTATTCACCTGGGCCACCCGCATATATTCCAGAGCGCCTGCGGATACCTTGGATACGGCCGGTGAGGGGTACGCCGAGCGATCTTTGGGTATAATCACGGCGTCAACGCCGGCACACAAGGCTGTTCGAATAATGGCACCCAGGTTGTGCGGGTCCACAATATGATCCAGTAAAAGTAGCAGCGGTGGTCGATCACCGGATATAGCCGCCTCAATTATATCGGCAACATCAACCAGCGGATAGGCACTCGTCCTGGCAGCAACACCTTGATGAGAAACAGTGCCGGCAATGGATTGAAGCTTTGCCGGACCAATTTCCTTTATCGGCAATGCTTTAGCGGCTGCCACCGAGGCAATCCGCTTAATTCGTCCGGTAGGCGTCTGATTTGAAATATAGACTTCGTGGAAGGTTCTGCGGCCAGCCTTCAAGGCCTCATAAACCGGATGAAAACCATAAAGTATTTCAGCCTTCACGTCGGAGATCGTCCGTTGTGCGATAGTGGTCGATAATGGATATCAACGCCGGCACGGATTTCGAAAGTTGATCGTTAACAATTACGTGATGATACAGATCCTGCTGTTTCATTTCCTCTTCTGCATTTCTGAGTCGAAGCGCAATGCTCTCGGCGCTGTCCGTGCCTCTCGCTTTTAAACGCTGTTCGAGCACATCCAACGACGGGGGCAGGATAAAGATGGCAACACAGTTCGCATAACGCTCAAGAATCTGGCGGGTTCCCTGGACGTCTAGATCCAGGAGAATATCCCGGCCGGCCGACAAACCCTTATCCAGAAAATCGGCCGATGTGCCATAATAGTTCCCATGAACCAGCGCCCACTCAGCCCATTTCCCGGCGGCAATTCCATCTTCAAATTCCTTCTTATCGATGAAATGATAGTCCACTCCTTCTTGCTCACCATCGCGGAGTCGGCGTGTTGTATAGGATACCGAATAGAGCATATCGGCAAAGCGTTTACGCACTTCCCGGCAGAGAGTCGTTTTGCCACCTCCGGAAGGTGCAGCTATGATAAACAAATATGCCGTTTTGGGCTGCATATTGATATCTGGTGAAGCCAAATCGATTCCGTGCTCAGACGCTAAAAAAAATCAGGTTAGCTCCTTGAGCATCGCGTAACGCTGTGAGACGGTTTCTGCCTGTATGGCCGACAAAACAATATGATTGCTGTCCATGACGATCATTGAGCGGGTCCTGCGGCCATGGGTTGCGTCGATAAGACGCCTCTCTTCTTTGGCCTCATCCTTGAGGCGTTTCATCGGAGCGGAATTGGGAGAAACGATAGCAACGACACGATCCGCAACCACCGAACTTCCAAATCCAATATTTAACAAGGTTTGTTCCATCAGGCCTCCAACTTTAAGACATGCGCCAAGCGCATTGTGTTTTCTGAATGGACCGCTTTGCGGGGCCCGGTTTATCCATAGCGCCAGGCGCCGGGCCCCCGGCTCAGGGTTATTCCACATTCTGAATTTGTTCCCGAATTTTCTCGAGCTCTGACTTTACATCGATAATCAAATAAGCCACCTCCGCATTGCCGATTTTGGAACCCATGGTGTTGAATTCCCGGTTGAGCTCTTGCATCAAAAAATTAAGCTTTCTGCCGGCGGGTTCAACTGCATTCATAATCTGATCAAATTGATCCAGGTGGCTTTCGGCTCGAACAATTTCTTCGGAAATATCGCTGCGATCGGCCAGAAAGGCGGCTTCCTGGGCAATCCGGGCAGGATCGAGTTCAACGCTGCCCTGTGTAAGTATAGCGATCCGTTCTTTTAGCCGTTCCTGGTAATGAGGCAAAAGATCGCTTGAATTTTTGCGTATCTTCTTCAGGCAGGCTTTGAGGAACTTGAGTCGTTGTTTGAAATCCTTGGCAATAAAATCTCCCTCTTTTTGCCGCATGGCTTCAAGATCATCCAATGCGAACTCGATACAGTCTTTTACGGCCGGCCAAACAACATCCTCTTTTTGCGGCCTCTCAACGGTTTTGATGATGCCGCCGGCGCCGAGCAGCGCTTCCAGAGTGATTTCATTTTTAATGTCGAACCGGCTTTTCAATTCTCTGAAAGCCGCCACGAGTGCCTCTGCCCTGGGGAGGTCGACCTCCAGTTCCTGGGCTTCTTCAGAGCTATCATCAATCTGCATCCGAATTTCAAGCCGCCCTCTGGCCACCCGATCGGAGATAAGTCCCTTTATTTTCTCCTCCAGGGGCTGGTATGCGGGGGGGACCCGCAAAAAAATATCCAGATGTCGACTGTTATAGGATCGAATCTCGATTTTCACCGCCAGTTCATCAACGGTATTTTCTGCAGCTGCAAAAGCCGTCATGCTTTTGATCATAACCGAATTCATCTCCAAAAGGGTAAAATTAATTAATACTATGGAATTTGATTCATCCAAGCGCCTTCATGAAAAAGCCAGTTGTCCGTGGTTGATTGTCAGTTGCCTTTTATTCAATATCTTTGCCCGGAAATCACAACGGACCATTGACAACTAACAACACCCAAAGAAATCAGGCTGTTTGCCTGATATCCAAAATGTATTTTCGCCGCACCTGATCAAGAAAATTAAGTATGGCCTCGCCGCCATAATCAGGGTAGGTCCAGGGCAATTTTTGAAAGCTACCTTTTTGATAAATCAAAGTCAAATCCGCATAAATCCCAAGACCGATATATATCCGATGACTGAAATTTTTTCCAGATGCCAGGACAAATCGCTCGGGCAGCAAATATCCGGGATCGATATTCGCCCCGCGCCTCCCCCCGGGAGCATAGGCTTGCTCGATCCGGTTGGTAGCAATCTTAACCGCTGCGAGCTCATCCTGTTCGATGAGCCGGTTAAATGAAAACACGCGCCTGACCAGCGGAGATCCCATTTCCGCTTCATAATAAGAGGTGTAATTAAAATCCATCCAGGAACTTACCAGGTCAATCGGACCGAATTGGGATGAAAGCGCCAATGCCAACTTACCGATTATTTTTGGTTTCGGAGTAAAAACCCCGATGATCAGTTTTGCCGGCCTGGCAATTTGCGGCTCACTCATATTTGTTATCGGTTATTGGTTATTGGTTATTCGTAATTTGTCGCAATTGTCACGGCCTGACCATTAATCGGGTCACTAATAACAAATAACGTATAACAATTGACAATCCAGGGCGTCAAATGACCAAGTACCCTCGTTGAACTTAAAACAATGGTTATGGACTCCGAAGACGGCTAATCTTTAAGCGGCTTGGCTTCGTCGATGAGCATGATGGGAATGTCGTCCTTGATCTCATACAGCAAGCGGCAACTGTCACAGATAAGCCCATTTTGCGCGTCATTCAGGTAGATGTTGCCCTTACATTTCGGACAGGCCAGAATTTCCAGTAACTCTTGACTGATTGCCATAATGTTCTCCTTCGATGGTTTACCGGTTATTCGGCATTGATCAGGTTTAAAACAGCATAGCACGAAAAAATTAGATTTGAAATCCACGCGGATATAACCGGAGGAAGCATACCGCCATATCCCAATGACAGGCAGAAACTATGGAAGACCCAATAAAGAAATACCAAAAGAGCGCCAAAGGCGATACTGACGGAGGGACCTTCCCGGCTTTTGCGTTTGACGGCAATTCCGATACCCATTATACACACAATTATAGATAAAACTGGATAGGCAAAGCGCGCATGGAAGTCCACTCGAAAGGCGGTTGCATCATATCCTTCCGATTCGACTTCCCGGGTATATCTAAAAAGCTCCGCGATATTCATCTCCTCGGATTTTTTAAACACGCGCATCAAATCTTCCGGTAAAAAATCAACATCTTCAGCTTTCTGCGCATGAAACTGCACGTTGTAATTTTCGGTTTCCGCATCAAGCACCTGCTCCATACTGTCATAAAAAATCCATTTGTCTTTGACATACAAACCCCTGTTGGCATCGATTCTTCTTGCGAGTTTAAACTCATTATCGAAAAAATTCATGATGACACCTGAAACCGAACGGTTCTGGGGGTTAAAGTACTGAATAAAATATATGGCGCGATGCCCCCTGATCCATATATTCTTCTGCTTGGAAGTTATGGTGGGTTTATTTTTGACTTCCATCAGCCAAATCCGGTTGGCCATGCTAATCGTAATGGGAACGACGATTTCAGATAGGCAAAAGAGCAAGATACTCAGAAAAACAGCGATGGTAAGAACGGGTCGCAGCAGATAGTAGACACTGACACCGCCGCTTTTCAATGCGATGATCTCATTGTTTTTGTTCATCAATCCAAAGGCGATCAAAATGGCCAGCAGGATTCCGACCGGGGTGATTTGCGTGATGATCTGGGGAAGCCTTAATTGAAGATATCGAAGTAGCCGTGAAATAGGCAGGCCGGCTTCCATAAAATTGTCGGCCTTATTGAAAAACTCGACAATGATATAAAGCCCCACCACAACAGCTAAGACAACCACCAGGCTCTTGAGTATTTCCCGCGCCAAATATTTATCAACAATCGTCATAAACCAGATTGACCCGTTGGGAGCAGCGTCCGAAATGGAATTAAAGTTATGAATAAACTCTACATTCTCCTAACGTTGCAAACCACTTCTAGACATTACTTTGTCCATTTATGCAATAACTGCTGAAACCGCTTGTAAATCACATCGACTTTCAGGGTGCGTTCATTTGCCGTGCGTACCAGAAAATAAAGACCCAGCCCGCCTATGACAACATTGGGAAGCCACATACCGATCTCGGCCGGATAATCGCCCGTTTCTCCATATATCTTGCCGATGGACATCAGCAGGTAATAAAACAAATAGAAGACAAGCCCCAAAAAGAGGCCGAACGATCGCTTTGCCGATCTGGATTGCACGCCCAGCGGTACCGCCAGCAATCCCAACACAAAACAGCCGAATGGAATCGCAAATCTGCGATGCAGTTCGATCCGGGCTCTATAATAGCGAGGATCTTCAGCATCAGAACTCTTTACAAACCGGGTCAAAACGCCCGTGTTCATTTCTTTCGGCCGTTTGGGCTTCCGATCTTTTTTGTCAGGGGCTCTTTCCATTGGCAGGCTGATATCATACCGATCAAATTGGATCGAATGCGCGGCTTTATCTTTCAGATTGGTCTGGTGGATACTGCCATTGAAAAGCCGTAAATGCGAGATGGCGCGTTCAGCTTCATTGAATATCTGGCCCCGGGGGGCGATCACCGTATTGACCCGGTCGGGCTGCCGCTTATCCTCAATAAAGACATCTTCCAGGGCTTGGGTTTTTGGATCGATTTTATTCACATAGATCACAACATCGCTAAAACTATCATTAAAGACCCTCTCTTTCAGCCCGATGGTGAGATTCGATGAAACAATCTGCAGGGTCAATTCTCTCAGAGCGGAACGGCCCCTGGGCTGGCCATAAACGGACATCACCATCGTCAACACAAAACCGATCAAGCAAAAAGCAAATACCGGTGCAAGCAAAGCGTAGATGCTGATACCACCGCTTTTTATCGCCAGAATTTCATTTTCATTGGATAAGCGCAGAAAGGTTAATAAAACCGTAATCATGACCGATATCGGTATGACAAAGATTAAAAGAAATGGCATTTGATAGAAAATCATCCGCAAAATGGTCGCCAAATTGATGTTGTAATTAACAATCCAGTTGGTAATCTCGATTAATTGTGCCATTAAAAAAATAAAGGTAAAGAACAGCACATTAACCGCAAAGGGGGAGAGAAATTCTTTGAGAATATAGCGGTTTATGGTGGTAACGATCTTCATCTTTATCCGCTTAACCGATGCCTGTTGGTGGGGATGCAGATCTTGGACGCATCACAAAAAAAGAGAAGCCGGCGAAGATGTGACATTTTAATTTGAATTGGATCGGGATTGAATTGATCATCCAAGCGTGGCCATGAGTTCAGCCTCGGCAACGACATTTTTTTCAACAAGGGCTTGGCCGGATGCTTTTACAACCTTTGACCGGAATTTTAAAATCTGTACTTCAAATATAAGCTGATCACCGGGTACGACGGGTTTTCTGAATTTAACTTTATCCATCCCCATAAAGAAGACCGGAGCGCCCCGCTTTTCGGCGGGCATTGATTCAAGCGCCAGCACCCCTGCAGCTTGTGCCATGGCCTCGACAATTAAGACGCCCGGCATGATTGGAAAGGTTGGAAAATGCCCCTGGAAAAAAGGCTCATTAATCGTGACATTTTTAAGGGCGGTGATCTTTTCGCCGGGAATCAGATCCAGGATTCTGTCAACCAGGATGAACGGGTAACGATGCGGCAAAAAATCCATAATGGCCTGGATGTCGTATGTTTTTTCCATTTTTCCTCCTGAAATATGGTAACGATCGGGTACCGGATTGCGCCGCAGAAGTTAGTTGCCGGACTTCTTTGCGTAACTTTCATTCATCTGCTTTATGAGCTTATCGGTAATGTCAATTGAGTCCGGCGAGTACATCACGCCTTCACTCCTGATGATCATCAGATAGCCTTCATTTTTCCCAATCTTTTCAGCAATCGCATACACGTCTTTGATTATTTCGTTAAGCAGTTTCTTCTGCAGATCCTGTGATTGTGTATTATATTTCTTTTCGAGTGTTTTAAAATCGTTTATTCTGATTCTGTATTCTCTTTCCTTTTCTTCACGCATTTCTTTACTCATCACCATGGACTCGCGCTCAAACTTCTTGCCGAGCTCATCTATTTCAGCGCCTTTTTCCTTGAGATCCTGCAACATTTTATCCCGCTGTTTTTTAATTTCCGCCTGGGCGGCTTTTCCGGGATCTGATGTGGTCAGAACCCGCTGCATATTCAAGACACCGATTTTAGCAACATCGGCCGCCTGGGCGGATGCGAGCACGAAAAAGCTGAAAATGGAAACCAAAAATATTGACCTGTATTTGGATATTCGCATTCTTTTCTCCCTGTGGATATCATTAAATTGTAAGCATAAATTGCTAATACCTGAATGAAACGCGTTACGTTAAAAAGATGAGGCCATTGAAAACTCAAACTGGCCGGCCCCGTGATCACTGTCCTTTTGATCAAGAATATATCCGTATTCAATATCGAGGGGTCCCATCGGGGAAAGCCAGCGAATGCCACCCCCCGCACTTTGACGCAGATCCGCCGGGTTAAATTCGATATCGTCTCTCTCTTTATATATCCTGCCGGTATCAAAAAATAAAACGCCATGTATCCCCACGTCTTTAAGAAGCGGGAAAACCAATTCAAAATTAAACTGAACCATCCCATCACCACCGATACTGGCACCATCAGCATCTTTGGGGGCTAGATCCTGGCGTTCAAATCCCCTCAAAGATCCGATGCCACCCATATAAAATTTTTCATAATCGGGCAACTTTTTTTCCTTGATGTCAGAAATATACCCTGCTTTCGCATGGGCAACACCCACAACATCCCAGAACAGCGGAAAATACCATCCGGTTTCAGCGATGTATTTCGTAAACCCGATATCGCCTCCCAGACCGGCAAATTCAAAAGAGAGGCTGTTAAGCGCGCCCCTGGTGGCAAGAAATTGTCTGTTCCTCGAGTCATATTTCAGATTGTTATTTACGGCGCTTTTAACATTTTTTCCTTTCAAGTCTTTGATTGAATCCGAAGCGGCGTTATCGACATTTCTGATGTCCGTTAGATCATACAGGTATGATACAAAAAGTCGGGTATAATCAAAAACAGGATAACCAAAGCCGATACTGCCCCCGAAGCTATCCTTGTCATAATCTTCGTAACTGTAAACCCAGTTATAAAACTGAATGGTTCCGGTCAACGGAATATCATATATATAGGGTTCGGTAAAACTTAAGATAATCTTCTGGGTTTTTCCGCCTAAGATGCCCTGCAGCGAAAGCGTTTGTCCCCTTCCGAACAGGTTGCGTTCGGAAATTTGAGCCGTTCCGAACATGCTCTCAACATTTCCATAGCCCGCACCGAAACTGAAAGCGCCGGTTGATTTCTCGGCGACATCAATATTTAAAACCAGCTTGTCAGCGGCACTCCCCTTGGAGGTGTCCACTTTAACATCTTCAAAATAATCCAACCGCTGAAGGTTGGTAATGCTGCGCCTCAGGCGGGATGAACTGGTAAGTTCCTGTTCATATACCCGCAACTGTCTGCGGATGACTTTATCGCGTGTTTTGGTATTGCCGGAAATGATGATTTCCTCATAATAGACTGGCTGGCCCTTTTCGATATTAAACGTAATATCGACCCGCAATTCTTCAGGAATCCGTTTTATCAGTGGCGCTACATCCACAAAAGCATACCCCTCATCTGAATATAGATCCGTAAGGGCCAGGACGTCTTTTCTTAAAACCTCACGATTATAAAGCGCCTCCTGGGTAATTTTAACTTTTTTAAGTAAATCCTTTTCTTCTAAAATCAAGTCTCCGTCAAAGGTCACCTTGCCAACCTTGAATGGCGGTCCCTCATCTATCTTTATGGTAATGAAAATATTGTCTTCCTTGAATTCGATCTGCGGCTCGCCCACCTGGGCTTGAATATAACCCGAATTGTGATAAAACGCCTTGAGTCTGGCGATATCCTGTTCAAGATCATCTTCATCTAAATCCCCGGCTTCGGTAATCCACGAAAGTATGCTGGCTTCCGAAGTGCCCATTTGTTTTTTCAGTTGTTTATCTGAATAGGCTTGGTTGCCTTCAAATACAATCTTTTCTATTTGAAACTTGTCACCTTCCTCAATAATATATTCCAGATCAGCCTGGTTGTCTTTGCGTTCATAAGTTTTATAATCAACGTTGATATTGTGGTAGTTCTTTTCCTTGTAGAGGTCCTCTATTCTGCTTATATCGTTTTGGATCACATTGATATTCAAGATCGAGCCCCGTTTTGCGGTAATGACCTCCCGAATCTCGTCACTGTCAAACACCCACCGATTGCCGCTGATACGGACATTGCGCAAGGTCGGCTTTTCCTTCACCCTAAACGTGACTTTATTTCCATCGGGCAAAGCTTCTGTTTCAACCTGTATATCATCAAAATACCCCATGGCATAAATTGCCTTGAGATCTTCCGAAAGGCTCTTCAAATTATATATGTCGCCGGGTTTTGTTTTGACAACCCTTTTTATGGCATCAACCTCGATGCGCTGGTTGCCGGTTACGTCAACCGTAAGGATTTGTTTGCGTTTGAATATTCTTGAGCTCAGACTTTGGGCAACCTTTTCCACCGTCGAAGGTAGATTTTCGACACCGCTGCCTTCGGTTGTAAAAAGACTGGGCGCCTCGCCGGTGGCGGATTCAAACAATTTTAAATCTAAACTGAATTGCTGGCCGATCCATGTTAGACTGCCCCATATGATATAAGCCGCCCCGGTCTGCTGACCGAGTTTTTTTATTTCTTCAAGACTTGAAACCCGTTGCCGCCATTGCGGTTCTGATTCCGCATCCAAAAGCAACACTCTGGCACCGGCCTGCTCAAGGGATGTTTTTAAGGCGCCGGGCAGCTCGGATTGCAAATATGACAAGTCTTCTTGGGCAAAGATTTCAAAGGGCAGTATAACGACGTTAACCTGTTGCTGACCGTTCGCAGGTATCAGGAACAATCCCAATACTGCTGCAAGAATCAAACAGGGTGTTTTCAGGGTACAGGTGTATGATGAATGTCTCACCATGAGATTATGCGATCAGCCGGGGGATTATCCTCCAGGCCTGGTCATTTCCATAAATCAGTAGAGATATCCGAAATTTATAGGCCCGAGTGTTGTATCAATAACGGAATAATGGGGCGAAGCCCCCTATTATACATCCTGCAGTCGACCATCAATAATCGTAACGGACCGCGACAGATAGGAAGCAAGCTCCAGATTATGGGTCACCACAACCAGGGTCATCAGGAATTCCTGATTTAATTCCAGCAACAATTGATGCACCTGATCACTGTTATTTTTATCAAGATTCCCGGTAGGTTCGTCCGCCAGAAGGATTGCGGGTTTTAAAACCAGCGCGCGTGCCAGAGCCACGCGTTGCTGCTCACCGCCGGAGAGCTTGCCGACACGATGGTGCAGCCGGTCCTGCAGCCCCACCCGGACCAATATCTCTTCAGCGGCCTGGTTTGCCTGCGGCCTGCTAAAACCATTAATCAGCGCCGGCATCATGGCGTTTTCCACAGCGCTGAACTCGGGAAGCAGGTGATGAAACTGAAAGACAAAACCAATGGTCTTATTGCGAAAAGCAGCCAGTTTGGCATCCTCGTAACGGAAGACATTTTCTCCCTTAAACATTAGGGTGCCACCGTCGGGACGATCAAGGGTTCCCAGAATGTGCAGAAGTGTAGACTTGCCGATTCCGGACGCACCGACAATCGCCACGGTTTCTCCAACATTCAGATCCGCGTTGACCCCTTGCAAAACATCAATGCGGACGCCTCCGTTTCGAAAACTTTTCGTCAGATCCCTGCCGACGATCAGCCTGCTAGATGAAGCGCCTTGACGGTCCATTGCGTCGCCCGTCAACATTTTTTCGGGTGGGCCGGAATTAGCCATAACGGATCGCCTCCACCGGATCGAGTTTGGATGCCTGGTGCGCCGGATAAAGTGTTGCCAGAAAGCAAATGATCATCGCAGCCGACACAATTCCAATGACCCAGAGAATTTCGATTTTAACCGGCAGCGTCGTCGTAAAATAATAAATATCGCCGGTCAGCTCGTAAATATCGTAATGCTTTAAGAGCACGCAAAGCACCAGACCCAGACACAACCCTAAAACGGTTCCGATCGAGCCGATAACCATTCCGCTGAAAACAAAAATTTTGCGAATGCTATTGGTGGTGGCCCCCATCGCCTTCAGAATAGCGATATCCCGCGTTTTGCCCATGACCAGCATAATCAGGCTGCTGGCAATGTTAAAGGCTGCAACCAGAACGATGAGAATCAAAATAACTGCCATTACAAACCTTTCCATTTTCAGCGCCCGGAACAGGTTTCTATTCATCTGCATCCAGTCCCTGGCCGAATATGGAAATCCGAGCTTTGAAATTAGCTTTTCGGCAATATCCCGGGCTTTGTAAATATCGATAACGCGAACATCGATCCCGGTCACAGAATCGCCCATCCGCAGCATCTTCTGAGCGTCCTTAATATGAATAAACGCAAAGGTTTGATCATATTCATACATGCCGGACTGAAAAAAGCCCGTGACCTGGAATTGCTTCATGGCCGGGATGTGACCGACCGGAGACAGCATGCCGCGGGGCGACAACAGATGAATCATTTCACCTTCAATAACGCCCAGGTTGCGGGCCAGCTCTTTACCCAAAATGATACCCGGTACTTTACGTGCGGATTCGTCAGAATCAGGCTGCGCAGATGTATCCGTTAAATCCACCTCCTCAAGGGTTTTCATAACCCGACCGGCCGTTTGGGGATCGATTCCTCTGACAACGGCTCCGATAGCGCCCGATTTTGAGCGCAACATCCCCTGGGTAATAATATAGGGGGTCGCGGCTTCGACACCCGGTGTTTTTAAGACTTCCTCCATAATGCGGCCATAGTGTTTAAACGCACTGCCGTGGCGCATCAGGACAATGTGAGATTGACCGCCTAAAATCCGCGCTTTGAGGTCGGCATCAAAACCGTTCATCACCGCGATAACCACAATCAGCGCCATCACCCCGACCATCACCCCGGCAATGGAAAGAATGGTAATGAGCGAAACGAAGGCTTGCTTTTGCTTGGCCCGCAGGTAGCGGCCACCTATGAAAAATTCAAATGACATAAATCCCTTACAGTTATGGGTTATTCTCTTGGTTTCATGTGAGGGAAAAGGATGACCTCGCGAATCGAGACCGCATCCGTTAGCAGCATCACCAGCCTGTCTATCCCAATGCCTTCCCCGGCAGTCGGTGGCATGCCATACTCCAGGGCTTCGATATAGTCTTCATCCATTTGATGGGCCATTTCATCACCGGCTTCGCGACTCTTGACCTGCTGGGCAAAACGCTCTTTTTGATCGACGGGGTCGTTTAACTCCGAAAACCCATTGGCGATCTCGCGTCCGGCGATAAATAGTTCGAACCGTTCGGTTAGATCGGGTTCCTGATCACTGCGGCGCGACAACGGTGAAACTTCCGCCGGATAAGCCGTAATGAAAGTCGGCTGAATCAGCTTGGGCTCAACAATCGCATCAAACAGCTTGGTGATCACCTTTCCCAGCTTACCCGCTTTGGTGATTTTGATTCCATTTCGAGCCGCAAATTCAAGCAAGCCTGCCTTATCATTTAACAGAGCGGAATCAATACCGCCGATATCCACCAAGGCAGATTGAAGTGTTATTCGGCGCCAGGGACCGGAGAGTTCAATGGTGTGGCCCTGATAGGAAATCGTGGTCGATCCGTTTACCAGCTTTGACACCGTTGATATCAACTGCTCGGTAAACTGCATCAGATCGGTAAAAGTAGCATAAGCCTGATAGAATTCAAGCATTGTAAATTCCGGATTGTGCTGCGTCGAAATACCCTCGTTTCTGAAATTTCTGTTGATTTCGAAAACTCTTTCGAATCCGCCGACAACCAGGCGTTTTAAATAGAGTTCAGGCGCAATACGTAAAAAAAGGTCCATCCCCAGGGCGTTGTGGTGGGTTTTGAAGGGCTCTGCTTCCGCCCCTCCGGGAATCGGCTGCATCATGGGTGTCTCGACTTCAAGAAAATCCCGCTCCAAAAAAAACGTCCGGATTTCCTGAATGATCCGGCTGCGTTTAACAAACAGCTCCCTCACATCCGCATTCATGATCAGGTCCAGATATCTCTGGCGATACCGCTTTTCGGGATCTTTAAGACCGTGAAATTTTTCGGGCAGAGGTCGGATGGCTTTACAGATGAGCTTTAAGGTGCTCGCCAGAAGGGTCCACTCGCCGGTTTTGGTTTGAAAGACCCCCCCGGTAAGGCCCACAAAATCCCCGACGTCCAGTTGCCTGAAGAGACCGTATGCTTCATCACCGATTTTGTCCTTACGGATATAGGCCTGAAGTTGACCGGTCCGGTCCCTGAATCGGATAAATGCGGCCTTCCCGAAACGGTTGATTGCCATTACACGGCCGGCAACGGCAAAAACCGTGGCGTCGTCTTTTAGGGCTTCGGGCCGGCGTTCAATAAGCCCGTGAATTTGCGCGATGGTATGCGAAAGGTTGAAATCGTTCGGGAAAAGCGGGACGTTATTTTTCCTTAACTCATCAAATTTATCTCTACGTTTTTGGATCAGCTCACTGGCCTTTTCCATGTTTATTCCAGTCACGTGTTCGTCCGTTGAGCCTAAATCTCTCAGGCAGAACGTTTATAACAGGTTTAGAAGTGGTTTCAAAACCTCAGATCAGGTTCCCCGCTTGAACGCGGGATTACACATCGTTATTTTAACAAATTAAGGTGTGCATCAAGGGCCCCGCTGAAGCGGGACTACATATCTGATCTAACCAGATTAAAGTATGCGTTAAGGCGTCCCGTGAATTGAAAGCGGCGTCCGCCTTAGGCGGATGAGCATTTCAATTCGCGGGACAACGCAATCCCGCCGCAGGCGGAAGCCTTTGTCCGCCGGAGGCGGGGTGAAACCACTTACAGTTTAGTCAGGGCATTATATATCTTGCCATAAAGTAGCGCAAATAATTGATTTAAGCTGATTTTGGTAACTCATTTTACCGGTAACTGTCAAGACTAAGTTGGGGCTGCACGCGGTAGGTTAAACGGGTGGGGCAATCTGCTTAAAATTCAATGTCACCGTCGTTCCCTTATTTATCTCGCTTTCAACGTTTAACCAGGCGTCGTAAGCTTCGAGAATTCGGTGAACAATCGACAACCCCAAACCGGCTCCGTTTGGCTTGGTGGTAAAAAAAGGGTCGAAAATGGTCGATAGCGTCTCTTTGGATATGCCACATCCATTATCCGTAATTTTGACGCAGGCAAGCTTATTCTTTAACGGAAACATCTCGATCCTGATTTGTCCTTCATCTTTAATTGCCTCTGCGGCATTCAACAACAGATTCCATAAGATTTGTTGGAGATGGCCCGGATCAATGGAAATCCAGAGGTCTTCAGATACCTGTTTGAACGTTGTGATACGGCCGTTGTTCGAAGCATCTTTCTCAAAAAGCTCCGCCGCCTCCAATACGGCCCGGTCTAGCCGAATCGGCTCAACCTTACCGGCGGGCGGCCGTGCATATAAAAGAAAATTGCTTGCCAGAGAGCTTAAGCGATCGGCTTCACGCAAAATGATATGCATTAAGCGGTCATGATCAGGATCATAGCGCATGTCTTCTTTTAAAAGCTGAATAGATCCCGACAGAGAGGCCAGCGGATTTTTTATTTCGTGTGCCAAACCGGCTGCCATTTCCCCGATGGCCGCCATCTTTTCGACCCGCTTTATATGGCCTTCCATTGTCCGTAATTTTATTTTCGTCTTGCGGGTCTGTTCCGCCAGTAGACTGCTCAAGAAAGCCACCGCAAAACAGGCGATCATTGTGACCAGTAATTTGAAAGCGATCTGATTCCAGCCATAAGCGGCAGCCAGCAAATTCGTGTCGGTACCGAATGGGCTTATGATGCCGAAATATTCAAGTTCGACCAGGCCGCCAAATTGGATACTGCAGAGGCCGGCGATAATCATTGTTCCCTTCATCGGCAACAACATGCTCGAATAAACGATGACAACCAGATAGAGAAACGAAAAGACACTTAAAAACCCGCCGGTACCAAAGACAATCAGCGTGACAAATAATGTGTCGATACCAATTTGAATAAACGCAAACGAAACCTCATTCTTAAAGCGTTTCAGCAACAGGCTGTATATCAGGGATATAAAAAAAATCGCGATGATAAAGCCATACAGAACCACAAGCGGTGGCCCCACAGGAGAGGCCGTTTCCCCGAGCTTTAGAACCGTCGTAGACCCGAGCAACACCAGGGAGAACAGGATCCGAAAAAACATCAGCCATTTCAGCTCGATCTTGTAACCTTTTTCGGGTATGGGTGAAATGAAGCTCATAAATGAAAATTCTTTTAGTGGTGGTGTGACTTAGGCATCCAAATTAGACCGGTGGCGCATGATTAAATTTAACGGGTGAAAAATCAAGATTATTCCCATCTAAGATGTGTACGGGATTCCAGGATTCGGCTCGTCAGCCGACCATCGGTTTCCGTCAAAGCGGCGGTGGCGTTCCATCATCGGTCACGCGCAGGTGTGTTTGGTCTGAAATCCAGCAAAATTTTTAAAAGGCACCGGCCATCTTGAATATCGGCAGATACATGGCGACCACCAGACCGCCAATGGTTACCCCTAAAAACACAAGCATAAAGGGTTCAATTAAAGAGGTGAGGTTTTCAACCGCCTGGTCAACTTCCTCGTCATAGAAATCAGCAATTTTTTCCAGCATGGCGTCCAGCGCCCCGGTGGATTCACCGACTGAAATCATCTGGCATACCATCGCCGGGAAAACGCCGCTTTCAGCCAGCGGATCGGCCATGGTACGACCCTCCGCGATGCCGGAACGAACATCGTAAATGGCTCTTTCGACCGTGCGGTTTCCGGCCGTCTTGGCAACAATATCAAGGGCCTCTAAAATAGCCACCCCGCTGGCAAGCATGGTGCCCATGGTCCGGGTAAATTTAGCCACGGCGACCTTGCGCAGCAGTTCACCAAAGACCGGAATCTTCAAGACGACATCATCGGTTATATCCTGTCCCTTTTCGGTAGCATAGAATTTTCGCATTGCAATGCCGAAAATAACAATGCCGCCGATGATGTACAAAATTTTGCTCTTAACAATATCACTGGCCGTTACGACAAGCTGGGTTGGACCGGGCAATTCCCCTCCGAAATCGGCAAACATTTCCTCAAAGACGGGGATAACAAAAACCAGAATTATGCCCAGTACGACGATGGCGATAATCAAGGTTACGATGGGATAGGTCATCGCGCCCTTTACCTGGGCTTTTAGTTTGGCGGCTTTTTCCATATACGCCGCCAGCCGCCTTAAAATGGCGTCCAGGATACCCCCGGCCTCACCGGCTGCGATCATGTTGACGAAAAGATCATCGAATTGCTTCGGAAACTTCTTTAAGGCCTCGGCCAGGGTAGCACCGCCTTCAACCTGCTCTTTTATTTCTTTGATCATCCGTTTAAAAGTCTTATTGGCCTGCTGGCTGTGAAGTATTTCCAGGCATTGAATGATCGGAAGGCCGGCATCAATCATGGTTGAAAATTGCCGGGCAAAAAGAATAACGTCCTTTTCCTTGACTTTGGGTTGGAGCCAGGAAACATTTTCAAATAAATCTTTGGGTTTCTTTTTTATTTTACTGGGGGTTATTTTTATCCGCATCAAATTGGATCGAACGATGGCTTCATTCGCGGCTTCCATCTCCCCCTTGCGGGTTTCGTTCTTCCGGTTGGTGCCTACCCATTGATAAACTGGCATGATCAATCCTCCACATTAATTTGGAACAAACCGGGCCGATAGACAGTTTACCGGGCCCCGATCAAATTCGTCTTCCTTGCTTTTATTATCACATTTGGCTGCCGAGAACTACAAATTTGGCATCTGGTTGTAGAAAATTCGTATGTTAGACCGCCTGCGGCAACCCGCCCACCTGTTCCACCAGGCTAAATATCGGGGATGCCCCGGCGTGTCAGGATTCAGACTATATATCGGCGTATGGTTCCGGAAACTTAAGAATTTTATTTTATCCGGCAATGCCAGGCCGCCGGGTGATTACCGTCCCGAGACCTTAGATGCGCAACTTGGCGTCAGCGCATCTCGAGGCCTTTCACATTTCTCATTGATTATAGTTAATATTACAACGATTTCAAATAGTTGTCAATAAACCTCAGCGTGGCCCCGGAGATCCCATTGGAGATATGGGTGTGCGTTGTCCGCTTGGCTCATCCGCCGTAGGCGGTGAATAATGGAATGAAGGGACACCGCAATACAGGGTATTTTTCGCATCGCATTGAAAAACATCATGATTCATGCGATAAATCAATCGTGGATCGAAAAAACAACGACTGAATTCAGGTGTTTTTATCCTTATTCCAAAATTCCAACATTCCATTACGCCATTTAAGTGGCATAGAGGCAGGTGTCGTTAAAAACTACATCATTTCAATATATTATAGAAATTCCTACCCATTTTAGGGTGATACCGTTTTGACATAATAAATTTGGTTTGTCTTTTTGTGTATCAAATATGGTGCAGTCGCAAAAAGTCGAATTGCATCAGGTTGCCGAGATACCCAAAAGCAAACACCCCATACGAAACGCTCTTGTAAAAAATGGATTTTCTGACAAAATTACGAGAGCAACCATATGAAAGTGAATTGATTAAAAGGCAATGCCGAGAAGTCAACAACCGAAAGACCAAAATCTAACCATCATTACCACCCATGTGAACGCCGATTTTGATGCCTTGGCCTCCATGCTGGCTGCGCAAAAGCTTTATCCGGATGGGCTGGTCGTATTCCCGGGTTCCCAGGAAAAAAATCTAAAGAATTTCTTTATTAATTCGATGGCGTACCTGTTTAATATGGCCGACATCGGCGATATCGACTTTAAAAAAGTTAAACGGCTGGTATTGGTGGATACCCGGCAGCCGACTCGCATCGGCAAACTGTCCAAGCTGTTAGATCGCAAAGACGTTGAAATCCATATTTACGATCATCACCCCGCCACCGACAACGATATCAAAGGCGACCTGGAGGTTCATCGGATGAGCGGCGCCAATGTCACGCTGCTAATCGAAATAATATCTCAAAGGGGGATCGATATCTCGGCGGATGAAGCCACGATCATGTGCTTGGGAATTTACGAGGATACCGGCTCTTTTACGTTTCCGTCCACCACCGCAAAAGACTTTAAAGCGGCGGCATTTCTTCTGTCCAAAGGAGCCAACCTGAATGTGGTTTCGGATCTGATTGCCAGGGAGCTGAGCCCCGAGCAGGTCAGCATGTTAAATGACCTGATCCAGGGTGCCAACCGCTATAACATAAATGGAATAGAGGTGGTCGTCACTTCGGTAACCACCGAAAAATACCTGCCTGATTTTGCGTTTCTCGTCCAGAAAATGGTGAAAATGGAAAATCTGGACGCACTATTTGCCATCGCCCGGATGGAAAATAAAATTTATGTGGTGGCCCGCAGCCGAATTAACGATGTCGATGTAGGCTCAATTCTAACGCCTCTGGGGGGCGGCGGACATGCATATGCCGCCTCTGCCTCGATCAAGGGTAAAACCCTGGCCCAGGTCGACCACACTCTGGTTGAGCTTTTATATAGCAAAATCAAAGCCCAGCGGCAGGCAAAAAACATGATGTCGTCACCGGCCATCACGGTCGGATCCGATGTATCCTGCAAAAACGCCAATGATTTGCTCACCCGCTACAATATCAACGCCCTTCTGGTTACCGAAAAACAAAAGGATGGAGATCATCTTTGCGGCTATATTACGCGCCAGGTCATCGAAAAGGCCCTGTATCACAAACTGGAACATGTCGCCGTAAAAGAATATATGACAACCGAGCTGGCCACGGTAGCACCCGATGCCGACCTGTCCGAAGTCCAGGAAAAAATTATTGAGAACAAACAACGGGTCTTGCCGGTCATTGACAAGGCTGATATCGTCGGTGTTATCACCCGAACGGATCTGCTGAATATCCTGGGCAGCCAGTCTAAAAAAGCCCCTGAAGGGTTCCCCGATCCGCTCAAAGAACCCGTCCATGCACGCACGCGCAATGTTGTTAAATTTCTCAAAGAGCGGCTTTCCAAACGCATATTAAATATTCTTAAATCCACCGGCGAGATAGCGGATGAATTCGGCTACGGCGCCTATGTGGTGGGCGGATTCGTGCGTGACCTTTTCCTTTACCGTACCAATGAAGACGTTGATATTGTCGTCGAAGGCGAGGGCATCGCCTTCGCCAAAAAATACGCCAAAATGGCGGGAGCCCGCATCCATACCTATGAAAAATTTGGAACGGCTGTCATCATCTTTCCGGACGGATTTAAAATCGATGTCGCCTCAGCCAGATTGGAATATTATAAGTTTCCGGCCGCGCTTCCAATTGTTGAAATGGGCTCCATTAAACTTGATCTTTTCCGGCGGGATTTCACCATCAACACGCTGGCGATCCAGCTTAACCCAGATAAATTCGGTACCTTAATCGATTTTTTTTCAGCCCGCAAAGATATCAAAGAAAAGATCATACGGGTGCTGCACAACCTGAGTTTTGTCGAAGATCCAACCCGCGTGTTCCGGGCCATCCGGTTTGAACAGCGTTTTGGATTTACCATCGGCAAATTAACCAACGGGCTGATCGCCAATGCAGTCAGCATGAACTTTTTTCAGGGCCTGAGCGGACGGCGTGTCCTTACCGAGTTGAAGCAAATCCTTGAAGAGGACAATCCGGTACCGGCCATCATTCGGCTCAACGATTATGACTTATTGAAGTTTATTCATCCGTCGATTCAATTCGACAACCAGCTGATATCCGTTTTGAACTCGGTGAGGAAAGTGATGGCCTGGCATGATTTGCTTTTTTTGGACGAATCCTATATGAAGTGGGTCGTTTATTTTTTGGTCCTGATTCACACCTGCGACCAGCAAAGATCAGAAGAAATCTGCACCCGTTTTGAGCTGGCACCGCGATTCCGGAAAATTTTCTGCAACGAACGCTTTGCGGCCGAAAAATGTGTATTGCGGATGATTCGTGATCTACCGCTTACCAACAGCCAGCTTTATCGGGAACTTTCCGGGTACCGGACCGAGCTGATCCTGTATATGATGGCCATCAGCAGGCAGGAAACGGTGAAAAAGGCCATCTCCCTTTATTTTACGAGTCTGCGTCGGATGGCGGTTACTTTAAAAGGCAAAGACCTGCAGCGCATGGGGGTTGAACCCGGGCCCATTTATCGGGAAATCCTGCAAGCAGCACTCGATGCCAAATTAAACGGAAAGCTTAAAACGCACAAAGACGAACTTGAGTTTGCTCGAGACTATGCTCGCTAATTTTTCCTTAACGCAATTCATTTTGCTGATCCTGCCATTGATACTGGCCGTTACCTTGCACGAGGTGGCCCACGGATATGCTGCCCTGAAAATGGGTGACCATACCGCCCGGCTGGCAGGTCGCCTGACGTTAAATCCAATTAAACATCTTGATTTATTTGGATCGTTCCTGCTGCCGCTGGTGCTTAAACTTTCGGGGTCGCCGATTATCTTCGGCTATGCCAAACCGGTACCGGTGAATTATCTTAATTTCCGTGACTACCGCAAGGGCACGCTGTGGGTGGCATCGGCGGGCGTGCTGGCCAATTTGATCTTAGCGGTCGTATCCGCAGCCATTTTTCAGATGCTGGCAGCCACAAAGGGCTCCTGGACCCATTCGCAGTTCGGGCTGCTGTTTGTCTATATTTTTCAGCTGCTGGCATATAGTGTGATCATAAACTGTGTTCTGGCGCTGTTTAACCTGATTCCGATACCGCCGTTGGACGGCAGCCGAATTCTGGCAATGCTGCTGCCGGCGTCGCTAAGGGTGCATTATGCGCGCCTGGAGCGCTTCGGCATGATTATCATTTTTGTGCTGCTGCTAACCGGCCCCCTCGGCCGGTTGATGGCTTTTTGCCTGAAGCCGATGCTCGATTTTTTGCTGGGCTCCTAGCGCTGCGTCCCAAAGGTAGTTTGTCGGGCACGGATTTATCTGAGGCGTGTGTCGGGCACAGGTCTTATTGGTTTGTTTGGTTTAATTCGTTCAACTGGTTCGGTTTTAAGCCAACCAATTCAACCAATGAGACAAATAAAACTAATTTAACAAATCCCAATACCCTGAACCCTAAGTGTGATATTCGGTATTTACAACCTGGAATTTTGTTTTTTGAAAGAAAGGAACACATGAGCCAGAAAAAACGAATCTTGAGCGGCATGCGCCCGACCGGGCCGCTACATTTGGGCAATTTACTCGGCGCCCTGGCAAACTGGGTTAAATTGCAGGATGAATACGAGTGCTTTTATTTTATCGCCGACTGGCATGCCTTAACCAGCGATTATGAAGATACCAGCCAGGTTCACGGCTATACGAGAGAAATCATCATCGACTGGCTCAGCGCCGGGTTGACGCCGGAAAAGAGCACCCTTTTTGTGCAATCTCAAATTAAAGAGCATGCGGAATTGTTTCTTATTCTGGGAATGATCACACCGGTGCCCTGGCTGGAGCGCAATCCAACCTACAAAGAACAGATCGATCAAATCAGCAACAAAGATCTGTCCACTTTCGGCTTTCTGGGATATCCGATTCTGCAGGCCGCAGATATTATCATGTATAAACCCTACGGCGTGCCCGTCGGCGTGGATCAGGCCCCCCATGTCGAAATAACCCGCGAAATCGCCCGGCGGTTTAACCATTTTTACGGCAACGTCTTTCCCGAGCCCGAACTGATTTTGACCGAAACACCCAAGATCCTCGGTATCGATCGGCGAAAAATGAGCAAAAGTTATGACAATGCCATTTTTTTATCGGAAACACCCGAGCAAATCAGCGCAAAGGTCTCCCGGATGATTACCGATCCCCAGCGTGCCCGCCGCAGTGATCCCGGCGATCCGGATGTATGCAATGTCTTCGATTTTCATAAACTGTATACCGCCGCCGGGGAAGTCAAAGAAATTGACCGGGATTGCCGCCAGGCGAAAATCGGCTGTGTGGAATGTAAAAAGAAGATGGCCCGGAACCTGGGCAAGGCCCTGGAACCCATCAGAGAAAAGCGCGCCTATTATGAAGCACGCCCGCAACGGGTTGAGGAAATCATCTTAGACGGGTGTGACAGAGCCCGAAAGACCGCCCGGGAGACCATGGAATCCGTCCGGGCCGCAATCAAAATAAACTAATCGGCAGGGCTTTAGACCTTGCCGAGCTCAAAGCTGATAGCGCATAGCTCATAGTCGATCAAGGGCTTTGAGCCTTCAGCTTTGAGCCTTGAGCTAAATTATGCCGGAAGAGATTTACAAAGTTCAGCTGGAAAACATTTTTGAAGGTCCCATGGATCTTCTGTTCCATTTGATCAAAAAGAATGAACTGGACATCTATGACATTCCCATCGCCATGGTCACCGAGCAGTATTTACAATACCTTGACTGGATTAAGACCATGAATATCGACTATGCCGGCGATTTTATTGTGATGGCCTCCACCCTGGCCCAGATCAAGTCGCGGATGCTGCTGCCGGCTGCGGAAGGTGAGGAAGATGATGACCCGCGTCACGAAATCATAAAACCCCTTATGGAATACCTCCAGATGAAGTCGGCCGCCGAACAATTGTCGGAAAGAGAACTTCTCGGTGAAGACACGTTTATCCGGGGCCGTGATCGCAAGGAAATTTTGACCTATCAGGAAGAAGCGTATGTAAAAGTCGGCCTCTTTGAGCTCATCGATGCGTTTCAAAAAATTCTCGATAAAATACCCGGCGATCTCCAGATGGAATTTACGGCGGATAAAATATCTGTTAAAGAAAGAATTACCCAGATTACCGATATACTGGAGGCCAAAGGGTCAACAACCTTTGAAGAGCTTTTTTCGGAACATCCGGACAAAAGCGAAGTTATTATCACCTTCCTGGCATTATTGGAAATGGTTAGGCTAACTTTAGTTCGAATTGTTCAACACACTCAAACCGGCGTGATGCGACTCTTTTATGTATAATGGATGATCTCAAAAATATTGTTGAAAGTTTGTTGTTTGTAGCCGATGAACCGCTGAGCATTGATCGGTTTAAAAATATCATCGGTCAGGCGGAAACCAAAGAAATCCGAGCGGCACTGGAAGAACTGGAAGCGGATTACGAAGCGCGCCGGGGCGGTTTCTATCTAAACCAGGTTGCCGGCGGATATCAAATCCGGACCCGGCCCGAATACACCGAATGGATCAAACGCCTGCTGCGGCCGAGACCGTTGCGCCTCAGCAAGGCTGCCCTGGAAACGCTGGCGATCATCGCCTACAAACAGCCGGTCATCCGCAGCGATATTGAGCACATTCGCGGCGTTGATTGCGGTGGTGTGCTGCGGGTGCTCCTGGAGCGGAAATTCATTCGGGTGCTGGGCCGCAAGGAAATCCCGGGACGGCCGCTGATCTACGCCACCACCAAACACTTTTTAGAGGTATTTGACCTTAAAAATCTCAAGGATCTGCCGACCCCCAAAGAAATCGAAGAATTCGGCAGCGCCTTATCTGAAAACATGGACGCCACCGCCGATGATATCCAGGACGAACCTGAAGGCGTCCTGGAAGAAGAACCGGAGACGCCTGTCGAAACGGCGGAATCAGAGGTATCCGACGAAAACCTGCAGGCGTCAACCGAAACGGATGCGCCCAAACCGGATCAGGATACATAAAAACTCTTGACTTACATAATGAATATCCCGTAATTATCTTAGTGCGGAAAAGAAACGGGCGGTTAACTCAGTGGGAGAGTGCTACCTTCACACGGTAGAAGTCACTGGTTCAAATCCAGTACCGCCTACCAGATCTAAGAGGGGTTTACGAGCAGAAATGCTTGTGAACCCCTTTTTTATAGCAGCATAAGAACGGTGGTTTGGCAATGGGGGACACCTATAATACGGATGTCCCCATTTTTGCTTGTTATTAACATTGGTCTGCTTTTCGGGCGTTTATCACGGCGCCCTTTTTGCTAACAAAATTCAAAGTCTCCCCAATTTATAAAAATAGGGGACGTCCTTCATATTCCCATATTCGAATACATTTGACCGCCAAATCTTCAAATTCGTTTATTGTTATACTCCCAATAACTGCGCCTGTATCTGACTTATATCTTCTATCTTCTGTCCACGGCTTGCCGCCATGCTGACGGTGTTGGGGCTGATATTTAACCGCCGGGCCACGTCTGTACAGCTAAACCTTAATTTACGTACCGCCAAATAACACAGCACTGCCCTCGCCTGTACAATGTTTCTGTTTTTACTGGATGTTTTTAAATCATCTACAGACATATCAAAGGTGCTGGCCACCTTATCAATCAGTTCATCTAAGTTGAAACCCGCAGCATCCAGCTGCAGCTTGTGTTCAAGTTGTTCATTGGCTTCTTTTAATACACGTTCAACAAAATCCGACGAACCCAGTATACGTTCATCGCCTTTGATGCGAAGTTCACTACCGCGCAGCCCTTTTAAAATTGACCAGCCTCCGACTGAGCGAATTAGCCCCCCGCCGACCAGATCCCAACGATGTCCCTGGGATACACCCTTGGCCACGTAAGCCCCATAGGAGCGCCGCGCTGCTGAAACGGATTCGCCAAACAACCTAAGTACATACTGGCAATCTTGCCAATCGTTTTTGCGCCTGCCCAACAGCACACCATGGCCACAGAACGCATAACGCTTTAACTGGCTTAAATCCTTTAGAGCTTTGGCTCGCAGAGGATTTAAATGAATGTAACGAACCAGCTCTTTTAAATAAGTTTGTTCTTCACATAAAAACGATTTGTAACGATTTTGAAACAAATGACCGTGACGACGGTAACGACGATTAAAAGAGACTGCATAGCCTGTCAACAATCTCCGCATTACCGTGGCAATGGGTGCCAAACCAGTCCTGAGCAACAAATGGACATGATTTCGCATCAAAACCCAGGCATAACAGCTGGTTTCAGTGTCTATTAAAACTGCCCCTAACCGCTTTAAAAAATCTTTGCGATCCATCTCCTGGCGAAAGATCGCTTTTTTCTCCATGCCGCGAACGATGATGTGATGAAGGGCACCCGGTGCATCTATGCGAGCTTTGCGTGGCATAGGGATACCATAGCACAGATAATCTCAAATATGAATATATGAAGGACGTCCCCCATTTTCACACAAATAATCTCAAATGTGAATATATGACGGACGTCCCCTATTTTCACATATTTTTGATTTTATAGTTCGGCTAATTCTTTCTCATATTTTTCCACCCATCCACCCGCACCGCATTCTTTGAAGATCGCAATTGCTTTTTGAAGTTTTTGCTTCGTTTGTAATTTGTCTCCCTTTCGTTTCAGCAGTTCGGCATAAAGCGCATAATCTTCGGCCAAAAACCACCGCATACCATTTCGATTATGGACTTCGATGGCCTCCTTGATCCAATTCTCTGCATCGGGTATATGCGGATCATCCATATTTAATAGAATCTGCCCCATATATCTCGCCATACAGCCTTTAAGGGACCTAAATTTGTTTTCCTGATAATATTTGTACAGCTCACTCAGCTCGAAGTCTAGATCTCCACTTAATGCGTCTGCTTTAGCTGCAGCCACTTCAAACGTGTTTATCAGAGAGGGTAGCATTTTGCGCGGCTCTAGAATTGAAAGCCCTCTTTGGCAGTAATCCTTGGCCTTTTGATATTCGCCAACATCAGAATACAAAAGGCTCAAGAAAAATGGTGCCCAGGGCCCCCAGACAACCTGGGTGGTTTTCTCACAGAAATCCAACCCCTTCAAGAGATTGTTTTCCGCTTCGTCAAGCGACCCTTTGACATAAAGCGACAAGCCACAAGCCGTATATGCTATCCCCTGAACAAACATCCCGCCGATATCTCGTGCCATTTGTAAGGCTTCATCACCTGCTTTACAGGCAGCGTCAACCGCTCCTTGAAAAATATAGTTCAAACAGGTCGCACTTTTTGCAGCTGCCATACCCACAAGATCATTATGGGCGAATTCGCTCAAATGCATGCATGTATTAAGATGCGCAAGACCTTTTTCAAATTCGCAATTCATGCTCAGGGTAGCTCCCAGGTAGTAATTCGTAAACCACCAGGGCATATAAAAGGACATATCCGTACCTGCTTTTTCCACGATCTTCGATACTTCGTCCAGCTGCCGATATCCTTTCGAAAAATCTTCTTCAACCCAAAGGCTGTATAACCCAATTGCCGTGTGGACTCCCGGAAGCCGCCTTTGATAATTTAGCGCTAAAGCCAGATCAACTATGGGCTCAACAGCCTCTTTTGCCTCTACAAGGCGACTCAAGGTTATATAGTAACCCGCCAGGACGGTTCTGGAATCAATGAGTTTCTTTTGGGTCGCTTCTGAACCGGGTAATCTCTCAGCACACCAGACTCTTTTCTTTGCATATTCAATGGCATCTCTATAAGAGGCCGCCCTGGCAGCCGTTCTCCCGGCTAACTTGGAATAGGCCGCACCTTTCTCATAATTGCCGCTTTGGATAAAATGTTCGGCCAGAACACCATAATGTTTATCAATATTCTCTTCGGAGAACTCCTCGATCGAGTGGCCAATCTTATCGTGAAGCGTCTTCTTCTTTTTGGTTAAGATTGAGTCATAGACGACCTCGCGGGTCAGGGCATTCTTGAAAATATAGGTGGTTTCCGGATATATGCCGCGCTCATAAAGAAGCTCTGAATCCTTTAAGACGGACAGATGCGACAGCAATTCTTCTTCCGAAAGCCCGGCTACCCGTTTTATCAACTCATAGCGGAACTCTCGCTCGATCACAGATCCGATTTGAAGGACTTCTTTTGCCGCCTCAGGAAGGGAGTCGACCCTGGCCATGATCACGTCCTGAATCGTTGAGGGAATGGTCACTTCCTGGATATCTTTTGTTAAGTAATACCGATTGTCTCTTCGTTCGATGATTCGCAAATCCTTGAGAGACTTAACGAACTCCTCTATGAAAAACGGAATCCCCTCTGTTTTTTCCAGAATCAACTCCTCCAGATCACTATCAATGTCCTCTGTTCCCAAAAGGTATGCCACCATCTTCAAACTTTCCCGGTTGGAAAGTCGATTCAGGGTTATTTGGCTGTGATAGGACCTGCCGCCCCAGGTGTGCACAAATTCGGGGCGGTACGTGAATATTAAAAAGACTCTGGCGCCCGTGATACTATCCAATAAATCCTTCGAGGAGTCTTCCGAGCTTTTATCTGTCCAGTGCAAATCTTCAAAGGCCATAATTAACGGCCTGATCTCTGAACCCTTAAGAATAATATGTTTAAGTGCTTCAATGATTCGGGCTTTCCTGGCCTCGGGGCTCATCGGAACCTTGTCAATGCCACTGTCACTGACTGACAATAGATTCAAAAGATAGGGGAGTGTAGAGGCTTCATCGGCCTGTAGCATTTTTAGACCATTTTTGACCTTCTCCCTGATTGTAAAATCTTTATCTCCTTCTTTGATATTAAAGTTTGACTTCAGCGCATCGATGAATGGATGATAGGCCACAGCCCTGCTGTAAGAAAAGCACCTGCCCTCTAAAAACATCACATCTGTACTCGCGACTGCTTTCCTGAATTCATACAGAAGCCTGGATTTACCTACGCCGGCTTCGGAAACAATAGAAAATGCCTGTCCCCTGCCCGTCTTAGACCGCTCAAATCCTTCCAGCAGTAGCTCTAACTCCCGTTCCCGTCCCACAAAAGGCGTAAGGCCCCGTTCGGCACTAACGTCAAACCGGGTCCTTCGGGTACTGGGGGCGATGGCACGATAGATATCTACCGGCCCCTGTTTGCCTTTTAACACCCGCTGCCCCAGGCCCTCGAAGCGAAATAAGCCTTCGGTGAGCTTAAATGTGTCCTCGGTAATATAGGTCGTGCCGGGCTGGGCCTGTCCCTCCATCCGCGAGGCCAGATTGACCGTATCGCCAACGGCCTTGAACTCAACCC
>WOR8_10000209_pt1 | contig 101543 bp, 90 predicted proteins | sample DeeMarSeWOR38_10_FD_19890 | JGI IMG/M metagenome (IMG submission 19890)
ACCTTGCGATACCAGCGGATTGCCGTGCTGCGTAGCGCCGCCATCAGGCTGCCCCCACTTTCCTGGACTCCTGGTCCTGGAACTGTTCGCGCTCGAGCCACACGATGGCACGCGTCGGACAGCGGAACACGGCGTCCGGCCGCGGCTCGCCGCCGGACGAATAGTCAATGACGGGGAGGTTATCTTTCATGGTGATCAGACCCGGGGCGGCATCGGCCGCGCAACGGCCACAGGCATCGCAGGCTACGTTGCACAGCTGCGTCGCGGCTTCGCCCGCCAGCGGGATATTGCACTGCACGTAGAGGTTCTGGCTCAACGGCACGAGTTCGAACAGGTCGCGCGGGCATGCCGCCTGGCAGTCCGGGCACGCGGTGCACTTTTCGGTATCGACCTGCGGCAGCCCGTTGGCATTCATGTGTATGGCGTCGAAGGTGCAGGCGCGCTCGCAGTCGGCGAGGCCCAGGCAGCCCCAGGCGCAGCCCTTGCCGCCGCCGGACACCAGCGCCGCGGCACGGCAGCCCTCGAAGCCCTGGTACTCGGCAATCTGGTTGGCCTGGGAACGGCCTCCGGCGCAGCGCAGGCGGGCGACCAGCTTTTCCTGGCTGCCGGCGTCCACCTGCAGGAAATCCGCGATTTCCTCGATGGCCTCCGCGGAGCTCACCGTGCACTGGCTGGGCTTGACTTCGCCCGCCACGAGCTTTTCCGCGAACGGCAGGCAGCCGGGCTGTCCGCAGGCGCCGCAGTTGGTGCCGGGAAGGAGTTCGTTGGTCGCCTCGATACGGGGGTCCTCGTCCACCTTGAGAAAGCGTTGCGCGATGGCGAGGATCGTGCCGAAGAACAGGCCGATGCCTACCATGATTGCCGGCGCTACGAGGATACTGGTCATCAGTTGAACGGTGCCGCGCGGGCCATGAGTTCTTCGAGGTTTGGTTCGTTCGGGTTCAGCGGTTTGCCGGGATGGATGCACTTGGCCGGGCAGATCTCCGCCGCTCTCACGAGGTCTTCGTAGGTGCCGGCTGCCGGATCCTTCAGGTAGGCTTGCTTGTCGTCGTTGTAGGCAAACATCATCTTGTTGATGCCCATGCAGTCGTCGCAGGTCGTGCACGCCGGCGTATCGAGCCACGGCTCGTCGAAACTGAGCTCTTCCTCGGCCTCCTCGGCCTGCTCGGGTTCGGCCTCCGCCTCCGCTGCTTCAGCCTCCGCAGGCGCCTCGGTCGCCGCCGGGCGGGCGGCCGGCATCGTGGCGAGCTGGCCGCTGCCGGCGGCTATCCCGGACAGGTCAGCGCCCATCAGCACGTCGACGAGTTGTCCCATCGCCTGGCCGGCTGCCTCCGTGCGGACTGCCTCCAGTTCCTCGGCGTGTTCCTTGCGCAGCTGCTCCCGCTCGGCTTCCAGGGCAGCTCGCTGCTCCTCGATGATCCGTTCGATTGCTTCCTCGACGTAGTAATTCTGAATCCCGGCAAGTTCCTGCAGGCTGTGCCAGTAATTGAGTCGATCCCGGCACGCGAACACGAGTGCACGCGATACCACGAGCCTGATGAGTACCCCTTCTTCGTCGATACCCCAGACAAACGGGACGAGGCGGTCGAGGCGTTCATCGTCCGACTGCAGGTAGTCGGCTACCGTAACGAGCTCGTTCGACTCGAAGCCTGTCGGCACCATGCGGAAATGCTCATGCAGCGTCGGCATCAGCAATGCATAGTCGGCAAACGTAAACGCCAGTTCCATCGTGGTTTCGTCGCCGTCCGCGCTGCGGTACTCCAAAGTCTCGATGGGCCAGTCGGCGTCCGGCTGCGGATTGCCGTCGAATCTCACACGCTTGGCGGCGTGATCGCCGGCATCCGGATTGATCAGCAGGAAGGGGTGCGCGCGACTTTCCAGCGCCGCGCTGGCGACGAACCAGGGTTCGAGGATCGGTTTGCTGGTCTGCGTCTGCGTGCCACGGTTGATCAGGTGCAGGCTGGTGCGGTTGCTGTCGATTGCGCACTCGAATCCGGACAGCAGGTCCTCGTGGCGCGCCGCGGACGTCTGCGCGACGACGACCTGCCTGTGGCCGATGCCGAAGTTCGCCAGTTCGAAACGATACGCGTCGAACGGGCCTTCGCCGGGCTTCACCGCGGGATTGTCGTACGCGCGTATCCAGGTGAGCACGTGAACCGGCAGCCGTGATCCGAGCAGGTGTGAGAAGGTCGGCAGTCCGTCCGTCGCCAGGTAATCGGCCGACTCCAGTGCCACGGCGCGCGTAACGAGCTGCATTTCCTTGTCGGAGAATGCCTGCCAGTCGAAACTGGCGAACCAGGAATCGTGCACCGGCGGATCGTAGCGATCGTCGATCTCCAGGTCGGCGATCCGCATGGCTGCAAACAACCGGGCGAAACGCGCCGCATCTTCGATAAACAACTCGCTCGCCGTGGCGCACGCCTCGTAGCTCTCGACCACATCGACGTCGGGCTGTGTGGCGAACCACGGATTGGAAACGCGGCCTGCGAAGCGAACCAGGACGGCATTATCGTCCCAGGACCTGAGTTCGCCGAGGGCGCTTTCGATCCTGGAACGACGTTCCGGTGCCATGTCCTGTGAGCCGTGAGACCGTTTTCCGAGCATTCCCGACAGGGCATCGCTGTCCAGGTAACGCCCTGCAGGACCCACACTTTCGCTCACGCTCCCGGGTTCGTTGCCTTGTGCCGACTTCGATTTCTCGACCAGCAGCAGCGACTCGAGTGCTGCGGCACGCTTCTCGACCGCCTGGTGCAGCGCTTCGCGGCGCGGTGCCAGACGGTGGCGGATGGCATGCACGAAAAGGTGCATCGGTACGTCAGGACCGTAGGCGAGGTAACGGCTGCCTGCGGCGACCATCGCCTGCAGGTGGGCGAGGCTGGACTCGAGACTTTCGCGGTTGCTGTCCTTGAGGTCGAGGTGCGCCTGCAGGGCGTCCACCGCCTCGGCGAACAGCGATGGCGCGTCGACCGGATCGGGCCCCGTCAGCTTCTGTCGCAGGTAGCGCTCGAGCCAGGGCAGGTTGTCCTTCAGTATTTTCGATTGCTCGGCGCCCGGCGCGAAGGTCTCGATCGACGCCGACAAGTGTTCTCCCAGCGGCATCGCCAGTACCGTGTCTTCGCTGTCGTCGCGCGGCGCCAGGTAGAGCGGGTACTGGTAGCGTATCGCCGACGAATCGCGATACGGATTCAACAGCGCGGGCAGGATCGCTCCGGCGGGCGCCGACGTCGATGCAGCTGCCGACGGTTCACCGTAATGAAAGCGGCGCAGCAGATTGATCACGCCGGCACCGTCTTCGTTTTCGGCCTGTTTGCTTTCGGCTACGGAATCCATTGTCGCTCCGGGTCAGATGGCGAAATGATCCAGCGCCTCGTTGAGACCGGCGAGTCTCTCCTCCGCCGTCATTTCGAGGCCCACCGCCGACATCAGGTCGTAACGCGGTGCATCGGGGTTGTGGTAGAGAATACCGAGCGGCAACACGGCCTCGTTCTCGGCCAGCTCGCGAGCGGCATGGATATCCGATGGATCGTGTTCCGCATGGTTCGGGAACTGGCGTTTGACGGCATCATCGACCTGTACGCCTTTCTCGTGCGTCAGCAACTGCATCCTTGCCGGCTCGTCCTGCAATGCCTTGCCGATCGCCTCGACGTACACGGGGCAGCGCTGGATGATTCTTACGAAGCTCGTGCCCTTGTGCTCATGAGCCTTCCTTATCACTTCGTGCCGGAGCTGCGCGTTCCAGTCGACGATTTGTGCGACGAAGGAAATGTTGGTGATGCCGAGCGTGACCGTCAGTGGATTCAGCGGCGGCAGCAATGCGCCCGACGGGTGAGTATTGGTCGGAACATCCATCGGCGTCGTCGGCGACGTCTGCTTCTTGGTCAGTCCGTAGATGCCGTTGTCGAAAACCAGCAGCGTCAGGTCCATGTTGTAACGCATCGCATGGATCCAGTGCGCCGCGCCGATCGAGAAGCAGTCGCCGTCGCCTGTCGCAACCCAGACGTCGAGGTCCGGGCGCCGCGATTTGACGCCGCAGGCGACCGGCAGCGCGCGTCCGTGCAGGCCGTGGAAACCGTAGGTCTTCATATAGTGGGGAAGCCGGCTGGAGCAGCCGATCCCCGAGACAGCTACCGTCTTTTCGGGCTTTAGCTGCGCGTCGCGACACACGCGGTGCACCGCGGCCAGGATCCCGTGGTCACCGCAACCCGTGCACCAGCGGGGTTCGGCGCCGCAGTAATCCTCCAGCGTGAAATAGCGTTCTTTTACTTCGAGAGACCAGTCACCTTTCAAGCCGAACATCATGCTGCTCCTTCCATCTGTGCGAGGGTTTCATCGATGACCCGGCCGATGGTGGCGGGTGACACGGGATGGCCCGGGACCTTTGACCAGCAGTCAACATCCATGAGCGTGTGGGCCCGCAGTACGTATGCGAGCTGTGCGTAGCGCCGGTACTCGGCGCCGGACAGCGGCGCATCGGGCTCGTCGCTGTAATTGAGTTCGATGGTCTTGACCTTCCTGAACCCGGAGAAGATCTCTTTCAGGCCCGGCTCGAGCGGCGAAAGGAAGCGGACATGCAGTGACGACACTCTCTTGCCTTTTGAGCGGGCGAGGTCGACGGCCTCCTCGATGGCGCCGATGGTGGAACCCCAGCCAACGATCAGCAGGTCACCTTCGGGGTCTCCGTGCACCTCGGGGGGCTTCAGCGTCTCGGCCAGCGCAGCCAGCTTGCGGCTGCGCATATCCATGCCTTCCTGGTTGGAGCGGGTGTCGTAGGCAATCTTGCTGTTACGGTTGTGAGCGAGGCCCGTGAGGATGTACTCGCCACCGCGCATGCCGGGGATCGGGCGCTCGGACAGGCCCGTCTTCTCGTCCCAGTCGTACGGCGGCACGTTCTTGTCCCACGGCGACTGGTCGACCGGCGGCGCGAACCACTCGTCGGTCACTTCGGGTCGCTCGATCGCCTGGACACCGGTCGCCAGGTTGGCGTCGGTCAGAATCAGTACCGGGAGACGGAATGACTCGGCGAGCTTGCGCGCGAGAATCACGAAGTGGAAACACTCCGAGATCGTCGAGGCCGCGAGCACCACCTTGGGCGAATCGCCCGGTGCGCCGAACAGGCAAGAAAGCAGGTCGCCCTGTTCCACCTTGGTCGGCAGGCCTGTCGAGGGGCCACCGCGTTGCACGTCGATGATGACCAGCGGTATCTCCGCCATGACGGCGAGGCCGATCATCTCCGTCTTTAGCGCAATGCCGGGCCCGGACGTGATCGTGCAGGCGGTCTTGCCGGCGTAGGACGCGCCGATCGCGAAGCCGATAGCGGCAATTTCATCCTCCGCCTGGTGGACGAAGCCGCCGGTGAGGTGGAAGTCGTCCGCGAGGTAGTGCGATGCCGAGGTTGCCGGTGTTATCGGGTACATCGAAACGAGCTCGATACCCGCCGCCATGACGCCGAGCCCGGCCGCGGTGTTGCCGTTCATGACCAGCGCAGCTTTGAGCTGGTCTTCCGCGGCCGAAACGATTTCGAATTCGTAGTCGACGTTGTCGCGCGCGAAGCTATAGCCGGCGTCGAACAGGTCATGATTGATCTTGATGACCTTGTCGCTCTTCTTGCGGAAGATCTTGGCGATTTCTTCCTTGGCCTTGTCAGTGTCGCGTTTGTAGATGCGGCACAGCATTCCCAGCACGAACATGTTCTTGCCCTTGCGCGGGTCGGGCACGAGCTTGAGGCATTCCTGCTGGATCGACAGCTCGTGTACGACAAGGCCCCGCTCCTTGAAGTCGGCGAGGGCTTCGGCATATTGCTCACGCACTGCCGGGTCCGGGTCTTCCGCCCACATGTTCTCGAGCAGCACGACGGTGCCCGGCTTGTAGGCGCCGTTCTGGATGCGGGAGTAGAGGACCTGCTCGTTGAAGGCCACGACCATGTCCGCCTCGTTGCCCATGTTGGTCATGTACTTCGACCCCATGCGCACGCGGATGCCGCTCGCCCCCTGCTGCGAACGCGCCGGCGGCTGGATCTCGGCGGGGATGATCTCGACGGTCCACACGCCGTTGCCCATCTTGCCGCTGACGAGACCCATGATCTGGCCACATTTCTGCGCGCCCTCGCCGGAATCGCTGACGATCTCGACGATGTGCTGATCCACTGACAGCGGGCCGGCTGGTGATTGTCCGTTGCTGCCTCCCGAGCTCTTTGTCATGTCGTCTTCCTCGCCGTCTTTGCGGGCCTTGACCTTGTCGATTTCTTTCCGGAATTCCTCGATCACGGCCCAGCGCGTCGTGCGCGCCGCGTCGAGATCATGTGTTTGCAGCGAGCGGCGCAGATCGTAGCCGAGTTCTTCCCGCAGGGTTCGTGGCACGGCGACCTTGACCCACCAGGTCTTGTCCCGTTTGAACAGGTACCTGGTATCGCCTTCGACGTGTGTATCTGACATACCTTACTCCTCGCCGTAGCTCCTCTTTCAGAGCTGTACCTTTGTGCGCGCGTGATTCGATCGGGGGTAAGGACTTGGCGGTCCGAAAGAACCTCGGCTTTGGTCAATACTGTTCCCTGGCAGTGTCTTGTGCCGTCCCCCTAGAACAGTCTGTAGTCCAGGTTAATCAACTACTTATGAATGTGCCTGGCGGCGCATCTCCGCTCGATTACAGGTTGCCGATTACCCCCTGTACCTTACGGAGACTGACGGATCGCTTGGCACACGGCTATACGCGGTATCCAAGCGTTTCTACGTGGAAATCCTGATGGACGCAGTCGCCGGTCCTCTTTAAAGTATGCAACGCAGCAGTATTGCCCTCGGCTGCCACCGGGGGGAGGCGACCATGCGCAGAGAACTGATTGAGGCACTCACCTACCCGAGGTTGCTGATTCTGAAGATCATCGATACGCAGGACTGTGAGCACGACAGTCTGTTCGATGCAACCAGCGTCCGTTGTCATCATTGTGCGATGGGGCGCGAATGCCACTGGGTCAGCTGCCTGAACGACTTCGACGAACTGCGCAACAAGCCTGCACACACGTTGAACGCATCCCTGCGCTACAGCGTCCGGCTGATCGAGTCACTGCACGACGAACTGCGGCACGATGCGACGACGTGTACCTGTGAAGCCTGCACCTGGATTCGAGACTCCCAGCGCCTGATCGAGACCTTCGAGTCCAGTTTCTCGCCGCACCCGCAACGGCCCGCGCACTGATCCATTGACGGCTGGACGCGGTGCGCCGCTTCGCGCATGATTTCGATCGCGTATGGCCTACCTGCTGCGAACAATCAGCCTTGCTCCCGTCATCGTGCCGCAGGGCATATGGACGAACCTGCGCGTTCCGACGCTGCCGGAGCCACCCGGTGCCAGGCAGGGCCGCTCAGGGCAGGGGGCGCCACTGAAACTGCTGATTGTCGGCGACTCGGCCGCTGCGGGCGTGGGCGCAGAGCGACAGGACGATGCCCTGCTGGGCCAGGTCGTGTCCCGACTCGCGAGCCGATACCGTGTCGAGTTCGAGTTGCAGGCGAAGACCGGCTTCACGACCGCCGATATCCTGCGGCGTCTCGACGAGATGGTGCCGCAGGATTTTGACGTTGCCGTGACCTCGCTCGGCGTCAACGATGTGCTCGCATTTACGAGCCGCACGGCCTGGCTGGCCAGGCAGGCGCGGCTCCGCCAGGTGCTGCGGGACAAGTTCGGGGTGAGGCTCCTCATCCTCTCAGGGTTGCCGCCAGTGCACAGTTTCCCGGCGCTGCCACAGCCGCTGCGCTGGCACCTCGGCAGCCGCGCGACCGAGTTCAATGACCATCTCGCCGCGGCCGTCGCCGCGGAACCCGATACGAGGGTGCTCAACCTGCGCTTCGAGGCGGATGCCGGCATGATGGCGTCCGACGGATTTCATCCCGGGCCGCCGATTTATTCCGAGTGGGCCGAGAGAGCGGCGCAATGCATACTCGCATGCGATGGGGCGTTGCAGGACGTGAAATCACCTATAGCCGCTCCCGCGGATGCGGGTTAGCATCAAAAACAACCACAAAATACTGTAGCGGGCAGCTGAGGACAGCGACATGGAGAAGACCACGGACCTTGTGATTGGATCATCCCTGGGATCCGAATTGTCGAACGAGGAAGCGGGCGTGCTCGCCGACCTGATGAGCTATCGCGATGTTGCCGACGGCGAGTTCCTGATCGATGAGGGTGCGACGGACGACACCCTGCACGTGCTGTTATCGGGCAAACTGGAGGTGGTCAAACACACCGGCGCCGGTGAGACGGCGAGCCTCGCCATACTGCGGCCGGGCGCACTCGCAGGCGAAATGAGCTTTGTGGATGGTTCCGTTCACACGGTGGGGCTGCGCGCGCTGACCGACTGCCGGGTGCTTTCCCTGCGGCGCAAGGATTTCGAGGAGATCATCGAGCAGCATCCGCATCTCGTTTACAAGGTAATGCGCGCCGTGACGCGCTCGGCGCACCGCATCGTGCACCAGATGAACCACGAGTTCATCGAACTCAGTAATTACATCTTCAAGCAGCACGGCCGCTACTGAAGCAGCCGTACTGCAACTAAGGTCAGTTCTGGGACGCCACCTGGTCGAGCGCCTCGCGCGGTACTTCCGCGTAATGACTGAAATCCATGGTGAAACTGCCATCACCGGCCGTCAGCGATTTCAGGCGCGAGTGATAACCCTGGATTTCCTTTAGCGGCGCCTGGCCGTGTACCACCATGCGGCTGTCGGGCAGGATCTCGGTGCCCGTCACCATGCCGCGCATCGATGACAGGTCGCCGGTGACGCCGCCCGCACAGTCCGCGGGAATCGTGAACGTTACATCGACGATCGGTTCCATCACGATGGGGCGCGCCTTCGCGACGGCATCCAGAAATGCTTTCTTGCCGGCCTGCACGAATGCGATTTCCTTGGAATCCACCGAATGGTGTTTGCCGTCATAGACGGTGACCTCGATGTCCTGCATCGGATAGCCGTATGTGGCGCCCGAGTCCATAGCCTGTCTTACGCCGGTTTCGACGGCGGGGATATATTGCGACGGGATTGCGCCGCCGACGACGGCGCTCTTGAATTCGAAGCCGCCTCCGGCCGGCAGCGGCGCGATGCGCAAATACACCTCGCCGAACTGGCCGGCGCCGCCGGTCTGCTTCTTGTGGCGGTGATGGCCTTCCGCGGGAGCGGTTATCGTCTCGCGATAGGCGATCGACGGCAGCGCCGTCTGCACCTCGAGATTGTACCGGTCGAGGATCTCTTCCAGGACGGTGCGCAGGTGCAGTTCGCCCATGCCGCGCAACACGATTTCGTTCAGGGCCGCATTGTGTTCAAGGACCAGTGACGGATCCTCTGCAACCATGGCATTCAGTGCATCCGACGTGCGCTGCGCGTCGGCATCGTTCGCGGGTTTGATGGCCAGGCCGTACATCGGGTTCGGCAGGTCTATCGACTTGAGATGGAAATGATCCTCGTCGTGGGAATCGTGCAGTACGGCGTCGAAGTGAACCTCGTCGACGCGCGGGATGGCACAGATGTCGCCGGGAAGGCCGATTTCGGCCTTGCTGTGTGTCTCGCCGTTTATCTTCAGTAGCTGATTCACCTTGATGGGCTTGCGCGCGTCGCCCACGAACAGCTGATTGCCCGGTCTGATCGTGCCCTGGTGAATGCGGAAGGTGCCCATGCGCCCCTTGAAAGGATCGATATTGATCATGAAGACATGACCGATCGCATGCGCGTCCGGATCCGGTTCGAGGATAATCTCTTCCGCCCCTTCTCCCTCGCCCTTGAGAAAGCGCGGTGGGTTGCCTTCCATCGGATTGGGCATCAGCCGTTCGAAAATATTCAGCAGCTGGCGCACGCCGGCGCCCGTTCTTGCCGATGTGAAGCAGACCGGCACCAGGTGACCGGAGCGCAGTGCCTTTTCGAAGGGGTCGTGCAATTGCTCGGGCGCGAGTTCTTCGCCTTGTTCCAGGTACAGCTCCATCAACTCGTCGTCGACCTCCACGACCTGGTCGACGATCTGGGTGTGCGCCGTCGCCACGTCACTGAATGCCGTTTCGTCACCCTCGGGCTGAAAGAAGCAGTCAACGACGCCTTCGCCATCGGCGGAGGGCAGGTTCAGCGGCAGGCACTCGGGCCCGAAGACGTCGCGGATGTCGGCGAGCAGTCTTTCCGGGTTTACGCCTTCGGCGTCGATCTTGTTGATGATGATCATGCGGCAGAGGCGCTGCTTCTTCGCCGCGGTCATCATGCGCTGAGCGATCATCTCCACGCCGCTGTCCGCGCTGAGAACCACGGCAGCCGTCTCGACCGCGGGCAGCACCGACACGGCGCGGCCGTAAAAGTCGCGGTATCCGGGTGTATCGATGAGGTTCACGTGGATCCCGCTATGATCCAGGTGGCATATCGAGACGTACTGGGAGTGGCCGAGTTCGCGCTCACGCGGCGTGTAGTCCGAGACGGTATTGCCTTTCTCGACCAGACCTTGCTCGGAAATCTTGCCGCCCGCATGAAGCAGGGCCTCGGTGAGCTGTGTTTTGCCTGCGTTGCTCGGTCCCACCAGGCATACGTTTCGGATATCAGTGGATTTATAGGCCATCTGCCGGATCCTCTCTCATTCTGTTTTTCGTAATCTTAACGCAATGCGGCGGCGGCGGCAGGAAGCAGGTACGATAGCGGCTTGTTTTCATTCGCTCCGGCCGTCAGGCGTGACGATACGACGCCGGCGGCGGGCGGCAAATGTCGGAATTCACCTACCAGGCGCAGTGCGCGAGGAGGAAGTTAGAGCAATGGCCAGCGTGATAATCGTCTATTCGACGACGGACGGTCACACCCTGAAGATATGCGAACGGCTCCGCGAAGTGATCGAACAACACGGCCACCAGGTAACGATCACGGAGCTGAAGCCCGGTGGCAGCATCGATCTCGCACCCTACGATCGAATTGTCATCGGTGCCAGCATTCGCTATGGCAAGCACAAGCCGGAAGTTGCCGAATTCATCGAAAAGAACGTCGAGCTCCTGGGCGTGAAGCCCAGCGCGTTCTTCTCCGTCAACGCCGTGGCCCGGAAGCCGGAAAAGCGCGATCCGGATACCAACCCCTACGTCCGGAAGTTCCTCAAGTCGATCAGCTGGCAGCCGCCCGTGATAGGCGTTTTCGGCGGCAAAATCGACTATCCGCAGTACGGTTTCGTCGACAAGACCATGATTCGCTTCATCATGTGGATGATGAAGGGACCGACGGATCCGAATTCGGTCACGGAGTTTACCGATTGGGATGCCGTTGATGCTCTCGGGCACAGGATAGGCGCGGACAAGCCCGCATAGGTATCAGCCACCATGCTCAAGGTGGCCTTCAAGTAGGATACTCGGGGTACCGAGGCTGAACAGAGACTTCGATGCGCCGGAACGTGTTGATCATGGGGGCCGCCGGACGCGATTTCCACGTCTTCAACTGCTGCTTTCGGGACAAACCCGATTTCAACGTGCTCGCATTCACCGCGGCCCAGATTCCTCATATCCAGGACCGGCGGTATCCCGTGGAACTCGCCGGATCCCTCTATCCCGACGGCATACCGATCCGCGCAGAGACGGAACTGGATACGCTGCTCGATGTCGGCAATGTCGACGAAGTGGTGTTTGCATATTCAGACATCAGCCTCGCTTACGTCGATGCGCGCCGCAAGCGGGTCGAGGCACGCGGCATAGCTTTCTCGACGTTCGACGTCGATGCGACCATGTTAGCCGCGCCGAAACCCGTCATTGCCGTGACGGCCGTCAGGACGGGTTGCGGCAAGAGCCAGACGTCGCGGCGCATCACGCACATACTCGCGGAGCTCGGCGCGAAGACGGTCGTCGTTCGTCACCCCATGCCCTACGGCGACCTGGCCAGACAGGCCGTGCAGCGGTTTGCCGACTATGAGGACCTCGACCGTCACGACTGCACGATCGAAGAACGCGAGGAGTACGAACCGCACCTGAGGAACGGCGTCATCGTTTATGCGGGTATCGACTACGGGGCGATTCTCGAGCAGGCTCAACGTGAAGCGGACGTCATTGTCTGGGACGGCGGCAACAACGACACGCCGTTTTACAGGCCGGACCTCTGGATCGCGATCGCCGACCCGCACCGGCCCGGGCACGAACTCGAGTATTTCCCCGGCACCGAAAACTTCGCGCGTGCGGACCTGATCGTCATCAACAAGGTCGGCTCGGCCGATCCGCAGGACATAGCAACGGTCGAAGCAAACGCTGCGCGCGTCAACCCGGATGCCAGGGTGATCCGTAGGGATTCCGCGCTGGACGTGCCGGACCCGGGCCTGATTCGAGACAAGCGTGTACTGGTCATCGAGGACGGGCCGACGACGACACACGGCGGCATGGCGTTCGGCGCCGGCGTGCTGGCCGCGCGCGAAAACGGCGCTGCAGAACTGGTCGATCCGCGTCCCTGGGCTGTCGGCGAGATTGCGGAGACCTTCCGCCAGTACCCGGCCACGGGTGCGTTGCTGCCGGCAATGGGTTACGGCGACGCACAGGTTCGGGATCTCGAAGCCACGGTGAATGCGGTCGACTGCGATCTCGTGCTGGTTGCGACGCCGATAGACCTGACGCGCCTGATCAATATCCGCAAGCCACACATGCGGATCGGCTACTTCATGCCGGCCGGCGATGGCACGATAACCGAGGCGGTAAAGCGCACGCTGCACAGATGACGATTGCGGACATTTCCGAACTGATCTGGTCCTCGCGTTACCGGGGCACCGACCGGGACGGGGTGGCCGAGAACGGCATTGCGGATACACGGCGCCGCGTTGCCCGCGCGATGGCGTCGGTCGAGAGCGACCCGGAGCAGTGGGAACGGCGCTTCGCGGCGGCCCTCGAGGAATTTCGCTTTCTGCCGGGCGGCCGCATCCTGGCCGGCGCCGGGCTGGGCAAGGACGTCACGCTGTTCAACTGTTTCGTTGCCGGCGGGCTCGTCGACTCACTCGAGGGCATACTGGAATCGCTGAAGGAAACCGCGATAACGATGCAGCACGGCGGCGGCATCGGGCTCGACTTTTCGCCGCTGCGGCCGCGCGGTTCGCCCGCGGTCAGGACCGGCGCAACCGCCTCGGGGCCGGTCTCCTTCATGCACGTATGGGACTCGATGTGCGAGACACTGCTCGCGACCGGCCGGCGCCGCGGCGCGATGATGGGGACGCTGCGCTGTGATCATCCCGATATCGAGGCATTCATCGACGCGAAAAGGGACGCCGCAGCCCTGCACAACTTCAACCTGTCGGTGCTGATCACGGACGACTTCCTGCGCGCTGTCGACGACGACCGCGAGTGGCCGCTGCTGTACCCGTCGGGCGGCGAACCCACCACCCGGAGGCCTGTTTCGGCGCCAAGACTGTGGCGGCATATCGTCGATTCGGCCCTCGAAACGGCGGAGCCAGGCCTGCTGTTCGTCGATACGATCAACCGCGAGAATAACCTCCGCTATTGCGAGTCGATCAGCGCCACGAATCCCTGCGGCGAGGTGCCGCTGCCGGCCTTTGGTGCATGCGACCTGGGCTCTATCAACCTTGTGGCGGCCGTGTCTGCACCGTTCACCGCTGCTGCAGCCATCGACCACGATCACCTCGAGCGCCTGTCCGCCGTCGCCGTACGGTTTCTCGACAACGTCATCGACGTGTCGCGCTTTCCACTCGAGAAGCAGGCTCTGCAGGCACGTAAGACCCGGCGTATCGGTCTCGGCATCACGGGGCTCGGCGACGCGCTGGCAATGCTTGGCCTGCGCTACGACAGTGCGGACGCCCGCCACGTGGCGGCCGATGTCATGCGCTGCATTCGCGATGCCGCGTATCGCGCTTCCATCGAGCTCGCCGCCGAGAAGGGCCCGTTTCCCGCTTTCGACGCCGCCCGGTACTGCGAGGCGCCGTTCATCGGACGTCTGCCGGGCGAGCTGCAGGCTGCGCTGCAGCGGCACGGTATCCGCAACAGCCACGTGCTCTCTATTGCGCCGGCGGGCACGATCAGCCTGCTCGCCGGAAACATATCCAGCGGTGTGGAGCCCATCTATGCGCTCGAAGCCGAGCGTTCGGTTCGCGGCGTGAAGCAGCGGTCGCAGGACGTCGTCGTGAACGACTTTGCCTATCGGCTGTGGCTCGAGCAGTGCGGAACCCGTACCGCGCCGCCGGAAAGCCTGGTGACCGCGGATGCCCTGAGCGGTGAGGCGCATCTTGCAATGCAGGCCAGTCTGCAGCCATTTGTCGACAACGCAATTTCCAAGACCATTACGCTGTCGCCGGATGCAACGGCGGACACGGTCGACGAAGTGTTCCGCAGGGCGCACGCCGCAGGCATCAAGGGTTGCACGGTGTTTCGCCCGGGATCGATGCGCGGGCAGGTGATCCGCACGCGCGATGAATCACACTGTTGCGGCGTCGAGCGTGAGTGTGACTGATGAACCGAGGCTAGGTAAATGTCCCGATACCGGAGCGCTTTCAGCGAACCCATTGTCACAGTATCCGGGACCGTGTTAGCCGGGAACGACGAAGGAGACAAGCATGGAACTACCGTTACAGCTGCAATTCCGAAACCTGGAACCCTCTCCGGCCATCGAAGCAGCTGTCCGCAAGCACGTGGACAAGCTGCAGTATTTCAATGGTGACATAATCAGCTGTCGCGTGGCCATCGAGTCACCGCACAAACACCAGTACAAGGGCAAGCTCTACCACGTCGTCGTCGACGTGCGTGTGCCGGGCAAGGAGATCGTGGTGAGCCGCGCTCCGGACGATCAACAGGCGCACGAGGACGTCTACGTCGCCATCCGCGACGCTTTCGACGCGGCGCGTCGACAGATTCAGGATTACGTCAGGATCCGGCGCGGCAAGGTGAAGGCGCACGAACCGCCGACGCCACAGACCGGAGGAGAGCCTGGTTAACCCTTGATACAGATGACAGGCTGCAGGCGTGCCACCTTGCGCGCCAGCCCGGCCAGAGCGGCGTTGTCGACGACGCGGTTGACGTCCTTGTAGGCAAGCGGCGCTTCCTCCGCGATGCCTCGCAGCGACGGACTCCGCACCACGATCCCGCGGCGGGCGAGTTCGTCGACGACCTGCCGTCCGCCGTATTCCTTGCGCGCCTTGCGCCGGCTCATCGCACGGCCGGCGCCGTGACACGCCGAGCTCAGTGCGCGTTGCTCGCTCTCGCTCGTGCCCGCGAGCACGTACGAACCCGTTCCCATCGATCCGCCGATTAACACCGGTTGCCCGGCATCTCTAAGCGACTCGTCGAGATCGGCGTTGCCCGGCCCAAATGCACGCGTCGCTCCCTTGCGATGCACATGAAGCTTGCGCGCAACCCCGTCCACGACGTGCGTTTCCACTTTGCAGATGTTGTGCGAGACGTCGTACAACATCGAGAGTTGCGCCTGCGGGAAAAACGCCAGGAAGACGCCGCGCGTGAGGTGAGTGATGATCTGGCGGTTCGCGAGCGCGCAGTTCATGCCCGCGCGCATCGCACCCATATAACGCTGGCCGAGTTCCGAGTGAATCGGCGCGCAGGCGAGTTCCCGGTCGGGCAGCGTGATGCCGAACTCCCCGGCGGCGAGCAGCATCTCCCGAAGATAGTCCGTGCCGATCTGGTGCCCCAGCCCGCGTGATCCGCAGTGAATGCTGATGACGAGGTCATCGATCGCGAGCCCGTAGACGGCAGCGATCGCCGGGTCGAAGATCTCCGCGACCCGCTGGACCTCGAGGTAGTGATTGCCGGAGCCCAGCGTCCCCATTTCGCGGCGCTGGCGCTTCTTCGCGCGTTCCGAAACCGCGCCCGGGTCGGCGCCGGCAATACAGCCGCGCTCCTCGGTGCGATCGAGATCATCGGCGGTGCCGTAGCCCTGTTCGACGGCCCAGCGCGCGCCACCCTCGAGCATGGCGTGCATGCTTGCATCGTCGAGGCTGATCGAGCCCTCGCTGCCTACACCGACCGGTATGTCCGCATACAGGCAATCGGCCAATGCGGGCCCGACCTTCTCGATGGCGGCGGATTGCATGCCCGTATGCAGCATGCGCACGCCACAGGAGATGTCGAAGCCGACGCCGCCCGCCGAAACGACGCCACCGGTATCCGCGTCGAATGCGGCGACGCCGCCGATGGGAAAACCATAGCCCCAGTGTGCGTCAGGCATCGCGTACACGGGGCCGGCGAGGCCCGGCAACATCGTGACGTTCCGCAGTTGCTCGTAGACTTTGTCGTCCATCTGCAGGATCTGCTCGCGGTCGCCGTACAGTATCCCCGGCACGTTCATCGGCGTTCTTGCGGGGATGCGCCAGCGGAACTCGCTATCCTGTTCGAGTCGATTCAGGTCCACGTCTCACACGTCCACGATGCATTGTCCATGCCACGTTCCCTTGCTGTCCTGGCTCACGGACAGCGCGGTGTACGTCGCGCCTTTCACCTCGACCACCGGTCTGTGACGGGCCCGGTCCACGGGCTCCCCCTTTGCGATCGCATCGAGCGCATGGTTTTCGATGGATACGCGCCAGTCGCCGAACAACATCCTGCGCGTGGCCATCTCATAGACCAGGGCATTCAGCCAGTCCGTGAGGAGGAGTGCGTCATCCGGAGCCTCGCATTGGATGGGCACCGACTCGATCGGGCGAACTGTACCCGGGTCGGTAATCAATGCCGTCAGCGCTTCGGCCATCGCTTCGAACAGACGCTCACGCGATGCCGCCATGGCGCGAAGCCCGATGTCGGCATCGTGTTCGAAATGTTCCCAGTTGCGACTGTGCATGACAGCGCCTAGGCACCGCGGCCGGGTGATTCGATCTGCAACTTCAGCGATATGAGCTCCAGCAGGTCCTTCAGCGCGATGATGCCGACCAGGCGATCGTCTTCGACGACCATGAATCGTGATCGCCCGGCAGGTTTCAGTATGTCTGTCAGTAACCGCATCGTGTCCGTGCCGGCGTCGACCGTATTCGATTCCGAGCGCTGTTCCATCACGTCCGCAACTCTCTTCGTCGACCAGTCCTCGCGCCGCAGGCCCTGCAGACTGTCGACGGTGATGCAGCCGAGCAATCTCGATCCGTCCACGACCGGGTACATCTTGTAGTGGTGCCTGTAGACGTAGTCTTCCACCCATTCCGCGATGCTGAGCGAAGGTGCCACGGTGACAGGTTCGCTGCGCATGAAGCGGCGAACCGGCTGTCCCTCCACCATGTCTTTCAGCACGAGTTGCTGGTACGAACTACTCGCGGCGCCGCGGACGAATATGCCGATCAGGAACCACCACATGCCACCAATCAGGTTGCCTCCCACGAAGGCGATGACGCCCAGTATCATCAGGGCGGTTCCGAACCCCCGGCCGATGCGACTCGAAATGAACGTTGCTTCCCGGAGGTTACGCCGCCAGTGCCACAGTGCCGCCCTGAGCACCCGGCCGCCATCGAGCGGGAATGCGGGTGCGAGATTGAAGACCGCGACCGTGAAGTTGATGACAGCCAGCGTCGACAGCACGCCGGCGACGGGCTGTGGCAATGCGGTCCCCTGCGCAACCGATGCGCCAGCCCAGAGGAGGGCGGCCAGCAGAAAACTCGAGATCGGGCCCGCGATAGCCATCAGGAACTCGGACTTCGGATTGGGCGGTTCGCTCTCCATCTCGGCGACTCCGCCAAAAATGAACAGCGTAATGCCGCGGATCGGCATGCCGTAGTATCGTGCGACCATCGAGTGGGAGAACTCGTGGAATACGATCGAAAAAAAGACACCGACCGCCACGGATACGCCCATCCAGGCATACGCGTAGCTCGAGAGTTCCGGGTAACGCGCCGGGAACCAACCAGCGCCCAGCGACCAGCTGATGAGCAATGCGAGCAGTAGCCAGCTCAGGTCCAGCTTTACTTCGAAGCCGAACAGCGTGAAAAGATGGAATCCCCGTAACGGAGCAGATCGCCTTACATCAGTATTCAATCGCTTAGCCCTCGTGCGCGGACGCCGGCGCATCGCGCATCGCCCATGCCGTGTGCAGGAAGTCGCGGACCTCATCGTCGGCGGTCTGCCTGAAGTCGCTGTAGAACTGCCCGACCGCGTAGAAGGATTCCGGCGACTCCAGACAGATGACGCGGTCGACGATAGCCGCCACCCCGGCCACCGCGGACTTCGACCCGACGGGCACCGCGACGACGATCGATGACGGCGATTTCGTTCTTACGGCCTCCGCTGCCGCACGCATCGTGGCGCCGGTCGCGAGTCCATCGTCCACGAGCACGACGTCCTTGCCGGCAAGGTCCGGGTACGGGCGATCCAGCCGATAGGCCTGTTCACGCCGTCGCAGCTCCTTCATTTCCAGTCCGGCAATCTGCTCGATCGAGTCGTCGTCCAGGCCGGGGACGGATTCGACAACGTCGTCATTGATAACGCGTACACCGCCCGAGGCGATCGCGCCGAAAGCGAGTTCCGGTTGTGACGGCACGCCGAGCTTGCGGACGACGATCGTGTCCAGCGGGGCGCGCAGCGCGACGGCGATTTCGTAGGCAAGGGGAACGCCGCCGCGAGGCAGGCCGAGGATTATCGGGTCGTCCAGGTCACACTGCTGCACTGCCGGTACCAGCGCCCGGCCGGCGGCACGCCTGTCTTCGAAGACCCTGTACATGTCGCAACACACGATGTGTGCAGTTAAACCAGTATCATCCCTGCGGCCGTGGCAGGCACTACGGGAATTCACCTACCGTAGAGCTTCCGCAACTCGGATTTTGCCTGTTCCAGGACCTTTTTCTGGTCGTCGTCCAGGTTGCTGCCCGCGCGATTGATATAGAACACCAGCATCGACATTGCAGAGCTGAAGGGCGTGGTCTTTCGCTCGGTGCTCGCTTCCGCCGATTTCTGCAGGGAGCGGGCAATCCTGGCCGGGTCCTTCCATGTGAAAATGCCGTCCTCGAGCTCGAGCGCATGGCTCTCGTGCGTGACCCTGCGGGACCAGCGTTTTCCTGCATTGCTGGCTGATTTTCGGGTCATCCGTCAAACTCGCGCGCCGTAACCCGGCGAAGCTGTTCAGGTTTCCAGCATAACGCATGGAAGGCGAAATTTTCTGCTACTCTCGCAGTCAAAACTACAATAACAAGCAAGCGGAGGAAGCCATGGATACCGCATGGATACAGGTCTTCGTATTGACCCTGAGCGAGTGCGTCGCGCCGGCCGGCAAGACGGTCTGCCAGGAGCAGACCCTGGAACTGCAATTTCTCACACAGGCGGACTGCGAGGTTGCACTGCAGCAGCTCGTGTCCCTCAAGCAGGAGTCGGAATCGGTAATCATAGACCCGGGCAACGCCAGCTGTGCGCCAACGGCGCGTCAGCAAGAGGTTTATGTCAGTCTCGCTGCGATCGAGGAGGCTAACCGGGACAAGGGCAACTGGAGGGCCCCGGAGGTCGAGGACACCGGCCCCGGTGTTGCCGTGGCGTCGCACCAGGAGCGGCTCGCGCGCCTGCCCGAATGCGGTGAGGAAGGCGTCGAGGCGCCCTGCAAGGTCGGTGAGATTATCATCGAGGCCGGAGACGTCGAACCCGTCGACGTCTGGCGCCGCGAATGAGCGCTTGACTGGCAGGCTCAGCCGCGCCTGAAGTCCTTCATCTGTATTTTCGTCTCGTGACCCGCGAACGTGTTGCCCGACGTGTCTTCACCTTTCATGTAGGACCGCTGCCAGCCCTTTTTCGCCGCGTCGGACCCCGCGACCTTGAGCTCCTCGTTGAATTGCAGCCGCTCGTCGCGCCAGTCGACATACTGCCGGTATAGCTTCGGGTTTTCGTTGAGATTCCTGATCGTGGCGTCGAATTTGCGTGCGTAATGCCGGGGGTACGGCAAAATCGTGCAGAACGGTTCTCCTTCCTCGAAGGTGACCTTATGGCGCTTGCGCGTGAATTGCCAGTTCATCGTGAACGAGTACGGCGCCCAGTCGGTCTCGATGAAGCCTTCGAGCGGGGCGATGCCGTCCTTCGGCCTGTTGGCCGGCCCCTTGACGTAGAGGTTGTGCGATCTGGTCGTGCGAAACAGGTAGCCGGGCGTAAACGTCAGCACTCCGTGCCCGAAGTGGGAGCCGATGAGCGGTGATTGCTCGCCGTGAAAGCGAATCCTGATCGCATCGAGACCGTCCCTGCCGTTCCAGCTCGCGGTAAACGTGACAGGGTTGAGGAGTTCCCAGCCTACCTGGTTGGCGATCGCGAGCGGCAGGCACCGGTAGGCGAAACGCTCGGGCAGATCTTCTATCCAGTTGCGTGCTCTTTGCGCTGTGCGCAGCGCGACAGGCCGTTCGATGGCCTCGAAGGCGGTAATCTGGAGCTTGTCTTTCAAGTCACTTCTCCGTGGCTGGCTCGATCGCCGCGATTCTGCCGCTAGCGCCCGGGGCGGGCATGCCGTCTGCATTCGGCGACAGCAGGAGTGTGACGGCGATCGCGTTTTGCCGATTGCAAAACGATACCATCGGAAGATGGCTGAAGGAGCAACTGGTTTAATGGGTTACGCGACGGAAAGGACAAGAATACCGGCGATCGCACGCCTGGTAACGACCGTTATTGCGGCAGCGTTTGCCCTTGCGGGGTGCGACGTGGAGACTTTTGACGATGCGGTTTCACGCATTCCCGAAGGACCGTCGCCGCCGTCCTCCGGCTCGCCACCGCCGCCGCCGCCGCCACCACCGCCGCCGCCGGCAGCCGGGTTCGGCCCGAACTTTTCCGAGATCCAGGCCAACGTATTCAGCCCGGACTGCGCAACGTCGGGTTGCCATGCCGGCGCCAACGCCGCTGCTGGCCTGAACCTGGAGGAAGCAAACAGTTACGCGATGCTCGTCGGCATCCAGAGTAGCCAGGACGCTGCGCTGCAGCGTGTCGAGGCGGGCGATCCTGATAACAGTTACCTCGTTCAGAAGCTCGAAGGCACGGCATCGTCAGGACAGCAGATGGCACCGGGTGCGCCCCTGCCGCAGGCCGAGATCGACGTGATTCGGCAATGGATAACGGACGGCGCCATGGACGATCGCGTCGTCGTGCTGGATCCGATCACGGTCACGTCGGTGGCTCCGATGCCGAACGCGGCGCTCGATGCACAGCCCGCGAACATCGTTGCCGGATTCAGCCGGGAACTCAACCAGGCGACCGTCGATGCCACAACGTTCCTGCTCACGGCGAGCGGCGGCGATGGCACATTTGCCGATGGCAACGAAGTACCGGTAACCGCAGCCTCGATCAGCGTGCCTGCTGCAAATCCGCAGAGCGCCGTGTTCGACCTGACGGGCGTAACGCTGGCCGATGATACCTACCAGGTTGAACTACTGGGCGGCGCAGTGAACGCCATACAGGATCTCGACGGTAACGCACTCGACGGCGAGTTCCTGGGTAACCTGCCATCCGGCAACGGCGTGGCCGGCGGCGACTTCGTCGTTCAGTTCACGCTCACGACGCCGGTCATGATCGGGGCCACGCTCGATGAGATCCAGGCCGGCATCTTTTCGCCGTCGTGCGCAACAGCCGGCTGCCACACGGGCGCCACCGCGTCAGCCGGACTGGATCTTAGCGACGCGGACACCAGTCATGCGGCTCTGGTAAACATGCCGAGCTCGCAAGGCACACTGCTGGTTGCCCCGACACTTCCCGATGACAGCTACCTGGTTCACAAGATCGAGGGTAGCCAGACAGCAGGCCAGCGGATGCCCTTTGGGGCAGCGCCGCTGAGCCAGCCCGAGATCGACGCTATCCGCCAATGGATAACGGACGGCGCGGATCGCTAGACGCAGACTCAGTCGTCGAGATGAATGTTGACGCGGCGGTTGCGGCGGCCCTTCTTCTCGACCTTGCCGATGCGCACCGTGCCGACTTCGGCCGTCGACATCAGGTGAGTGCCACCACAGGGTTGCAGGTCCACGCCCTCTATCTCGAGCAGGCGGACCTCGCCTTTACCGCGCGGCGGCTGCACTGACATCGTGCGTACCAGGTCCGGATTGGCATCGAGTTCCGCATCGCTTATCCAGCGGCAACTGATCGGGTGATTCTCTTCCACGAGCTTCTGCATTGCCGCGCCCACCGCCTCCTTGTCGACCGAGTCCTCCATGTCGAAGTCGAGGCGGCTTTTCTCCGCAGAGATATTGCCACCGGTGACACCGTAGCGGAGGACCGCGCCCAGCAGGTGCATCGCGGTGTGCATGCGCATGTGGCGATAGCGCCGGTCCCAGTCGAGCACGAGGTGCACGGTCTTCCCGACCGCTGGCAACGGGCTGCCGTCTTCGAGCACGTGCAGGATTTGTCCGGAATCACCATAGCGGGTGTCCACGACTCTGGCGCTCCCGCCGGTCCAGCTCATCGACCCTGTATCGCCGGGCTGTCCGCCGCCGAGCGGGTAAAAGACGGTGCGGTCCACGGCAACCGCTTCGCCCTCGACCGCAGCGATCACGGCGTCGCATTCCTTCAGATAGGCGTCTTTACGAAACAGTTCATCCGTCATGGCGTGACCTCGTTCTGCTAATGCCGAAAGACCCATTCAATGTGACATAAGGCCGGCAGCCCGGCAACGGCAGCCCGATTTTACAAAGTCACGACGCCGCGCACAGAACTGCCTTGACGAATACGGTAAAAGCGATTGAATACATCCGGGGACCGCTGGCGTCGCCCGGTAGCCCTGAAGCAGAGAGGAACCGGGTGCAAGGGATTTGCAGGACAATACTGGGTGCGGTGCGCCCTGCGACGGTAGCGTTATTGCTCCTGCTGCACGGCTGTGCGCTGTGGGAGCCGGAGCCGGAAACCGAGGTAATCGAGCCGGTGCCCGAAATCGTGGCAATACCGGAGCCCGCGGTGGAGGCGGCGGCACCTGCGCCCGAACCCGAGCCGCGCGTCATTGCGCCTCCGCCACCGCCGCCGCAGGTCGCGATCGTCCTGAGCAGCCGACAGCCGGCGTACGAAGACGTCGCCATTGAACTGAGCGCGAAGCTCGAGGAAGTGGCCATTTACGACCTGGAAGATCGCAGCCAGCCGCCGGCGACAGCATTCCGTCAGATCAATGATTCGAGGGCCGATGCAGTGGTCGCGATCGGCTTGCGGGCAGCGCGCTCATCCGTGGCGATGGCGCAGGTTCCGGTGATATTCAGCCAGGTTTTCAACTACAGCGACTACGGCCTGGTCACCGAAAACAGTCGCGGTGTGTCGGCTCTCCCGCCGCTCGATGCGCACCTGGCGGCGTGGAAGAAACTCGATCCCACGCTCGCACGTGTCGGCATGATCATAGGTGCGGGACACGAATCATTGCGAGCAGAGGCAGAAATTGCCGCCCAGGATCACGGTGTGGAGCTGCAAATTCGGGAGGCAGGTTCGGACCAGGAGACGCTGTATCACTTCAAGCGCATGATCCACGAGATTGATGGCTTCTGGCTGTTTCCCGACAACAGGATACTGAGTCCCCGCGTATTGACTGAAATATTGCAGCAGGCGAACCGCCGGCATGTTCCGGTTGCCGTATCCAACGAAACAATGTTGCAGCTCGGTGCGGCGATCAGCGTTTCGACCGTGGCAGCGGATATTGCGGCAACCATACTGCAGGTGCTGGAACGTATCCGGGCAGGCGAGATCGGCGAGATACCGCCATTAACACAGCTTTCCGAAGTTCGCGTCGTGACGAATGAAGCCCTGATGAAACCCGAGGTTGCGGCGGATGTTGCGGGCCAGGACTCGGACGGCGCAGCGCAATGAAGCAGGCAATAAGCGTCATTGCCGCGCCGGTCGCGAGATTCCTGCAACGTTTCCGTACGCCGAGCAGCAAGCGTGTTCTCGTCCACGAGATACTGTGGATACAGATTCTGAGCGCCGGCATCGTCGGCGTGTTTGCGATCGGCGCGCTGTACTGGGGCGGACAATGGGTGTTGCAGGACAACTACAGCCGCTGGGCGCTGCAATGGACGGAGGAACTCAACGAACTCGGTTCTCCCCTGTACCTCAGCGACGACAGCGAGGCGTTGCTGCGGGTGGAGAGCTTCGTGAAGAAGTACCCGGAAATCGGTCGCGTCGTGTATTTTCGCCCGAACGGCGCACCACTGTTTTCGATCGATGGTGATACGTCACTGGAACCCCCGTCGCGGCTAACTGAATCGACGCTCGAGGATGCCAGGGAACTGATCGGCAGCGATCAACCCTACTTGCTGCAAAGCAGCATTCTTAATCCCCGGGAGTTCGAGATCCTGGCTCCCGTCTGGACAGAGTCGCTCGCCGATGATGGCCTGTTTGCATTCGATCCCGCCGTTGCATTGACCGAGAGCAAGACCGAACTGATCGGTTTCGTGGGCATGCACCTCGATTTCATAATCTTCCACGACCGCCTGCTCGACAACATCAAGGTCGCAATCCTGATACTGCTCGTGCTGCTGAGCATGTTTGCGCTGTATGGCCGGCGAGCGTTGCGACGCGCGCTCGCGTCAATCTCGGATCTGCAGGACCCCATTCAGGAACTTGCCCGCGGCAACCTCAAGGTCAGGTTCGAACCCGCGGAACACCGCGAGATCTCGGACATCGTCGAAGCGCTGGAAACGACGGCTACGGCCCTGAGCGAACGCGACGCGATGCTCATGGAGCTAGCGAATCACGACAACCTCACCGGGCTCTTCAACCGGCGCCGCTTCATGGAAGAACTGAATGTCGAGCTGGCGAACATCGCGGTGCACGAACACAGCAGCGCGCTGTTCTTTATCGATCTCGACCAGTTCAAGTACGTTAACGACACCTGCGGCCATCATGCGGGAGACCGGTTGATCCGCAAGGTTGCCGACGAACTGACGCGCAGCGTAAGCCATGAGGACATCGTGGCGCGCTTCGGTGGCGACGAGTTTGTCGTCCTGTACTGCAATACTGACGAAGTGTCGGCGCGCGCACTTGCAGAGCGCATTCTCGCCAACATGCGGCGGCTTGCGCACGTCGAAAACGAGCGCGTATTCCACATTCACTGCAGTATTGGCGTCACGATGATCAACCGTGCAAAGGCAAGCCCCGACGAAATCATCGCTGAGGCCGACATTGCGTGCCGTGAGGCCAAGTCCGCAGGACGCAATCGCATGCAGTTCTTCGAGAAGTCCTCGCACGTCGTCGAGCGAGCGTCGTCGGATGTGGGTTGGATGAACCGGTTGCGCAACGCGATCGACGCCGACAGCTTCGAGCTGCGTTTTCAGCCCATCAACCGCATCGACACGGGCGCGACGACGCACCACGAAGTGCTGCTGCGGCTGCGCGGCGATGACGGCAAACTGATGAGCCCCGACTCATTCCTGCCGTCGGCCGTCCGTTTCGGTCTCATGTCGGAGATCGACTTGTGGACGATCAGGCACTCGGCCGAAGCGTTCGCGGAATACATCGAGGAAAGTCCGCAACTGCAACTTTCCATCAACTTATCGGCCAATGCATTTGAAAGCGACAACCTGGCGGACTTCGTAGCCTCTGTATTCGCGGAATACGGGGTACCCGCAAAGCGCATCATCTTTGAAATCACCGAGAGTCTTGCCGTCAGGCGGCCGCGCCACGTCGAGTTACAGATCGATGCGCTCCGCGAGATGGGATGCAAGCTGGCGCTGGATGATTTCGGCACCGGTTACAGCTCTTTCAGCTATCTGCAAAAGCTGCATTTCGATTTCATCAAGATCGACGGCTCATTCGTGCACGATATTCTGAACAATCCAGTCGATCAGAAGATGATCAAGCTGATTGCGGAAGTCGGTCGCGAGGCGAATATGCGGACGGTCGCCGAGTACGTGCAGGATGCGCAGTCGCTGGAACTCCTGGGTGAGCTCGGCGTCGATCTCGCGCAGGGGTTCTTCATTGGCCGGCCGACGCGACGCCCACTTTACAAGTCGACCCCGATATCGCTCAGCTCCCGGCGTAACCGTCGGACCTCACAGTACTGAAGCAGCCGGACTGGCCGATCCGACGAGCGGTGCCATTCGTCCGACGGATACCCTTAACAGTGTTCCGCCATCGCCCTACTATTATCGCGAGGGGATTGATGACGGGACAGCATTATGTCAATCGAAAAATTAGCAGCGCAGTTTGCAACTACCGGCCCTTGCCGGCAACACGCCTCCCGGCCCGGCACGCGACTTGCGGTGCATGAGCCGGAGAAGGACAGGTTGTCGCTCCAGATCGAAGACGATGCCGGTGGTGATCCCTACAATCGCACGGGCCAGCACTGCCTGGCCGACCTGAAGAACAGGCAGGGGCAATAACTCATCGCCGGCGGCGACACCCTGTTACACGTTTTCGCACTGGCTTCGGGCAAGTCGCGGCAGGAATCGGGCTGATTACCCGGGCGGGCGTTCGTCGTCATGCCCGTGACGATGCAGGCGGGCGTCGTGCGTGCGAAAGTGCTCGGAGAACCAGTACTGCAGATCAGCAGACAGTCTCGCCTCCGGGTACCCGCCATCGGAACGCACGTCGTCGAGGATCTCACGCAGGTCGTCCAGCAATATCTCGTGGTCTTCCTTGTGCTCTGCGTAGGCCATGTAGCGGGTTTCACGCATGAAGGTCTCTTCCCGAGCGAAATGCGTGGACACAAGCGTGTAAATCTCGGAGATGCCGTCGATGATATCGGCACGCCCGGCTCCGGCAGCCATCGTTTCGTGCAGCGCATTGATCAATGCGACCAGGGCACGGTGTTCGCTGTCGATCGCCTCGATACCGAGATTGAATTCGCTATTCCATTCGATCAGGCTCATCGCTCGTGCAGGCCCTGTATCACGTTTGCCACCGTGTCTGCGCAGATTAACAGGAGAACCGCCGCCGCACACTTGCGAAATTACTTTAACTTAATCCCTTAACGACCAAGACTGGAAAAAGCTTGTTGAAATCGAAAAAACGGTTTCAAAAGAAAGAGTTGCAGACTCCGAGTGAGGGTTTAGAGTAAACAGTGAGGCGAGAGCCTCGAGCCAGCAAGTTCGCTTGTTGACGACCGCCCTGCTTGAAGAGGTCCGAGCCTCGTCCAGTGTCGGGGGCGGTGGACGCAAAAAGGCGGAACCTGACGGGAAAGCGGTGGGTGAGAGCTCACCGGCGAAACGAAAGGAATGCGACGGTGGAACTCGGAAACGAAGCCTGAGCGTTACGCCGGGTAGCCCGATATCAAGAACGTAGTCGGGTCTTAATTCGGAAAGCGGGCCGAAAGGCCGGCAGCCTGAATAAGGAGTCGGGTGCGCGACAAAGCAGATCTACCCATGCGTCCTCTTATCCGGGAAGCGGCCCATCGGGCCGCTTTCTTTTTGGGTGCCGGGGGGGCTGATGGACAACACCCGATCGAACTGCGAGACTCGGCAGCCGTCACCCTGACTAGGAGTATGCCGATGCTTCGCTTCTGGACCGTCATTCTCGTCGTGATCGTGCTGTCGAGCAGCGCCCTTGCCGAGTCTCCCACCCTCAAGCGTATCGCGGAAACCGGCACGCTCCGCATCGGCTACGTGCCGGATGCGCCGCCACTGTCTTTCCAGGACGAGGACGGTAGTATCGTCGGCTACTCCATAGACCTGTGCAGGCATATTGCGTCGGCGATCCGGTTCGATCTCGGCCTGGAGAAAATCGATATCGAGTTCACGCCGTTGGTCACGATCGAGGAACGCATCACGGCGATCGAAAAAGGTGAAGTCGACATCGAGTGCGGGACGTCGACGGTGACGCTTTCCCGTCGTGAACGTGTGGACTTCACGCTGATGACGTTTATTACGGGTAGCGCCGTGCTGTCTCGCAAGGACAAGCCTATTACCACGATCGACGAACTCGACAAAAAGCGCATCGCGGTTGTGACCGGGACGACCACCGAAGACGTGGTGCGGCGCGTGACGGAAGTGAACGATTTTCGCATCAAGCTGACGCCGATCAAGGCGCACAGTGAGGGCATGGAGTTGCTCAACAAGGGGAAGGTCGACGGATACGCCTCGGACAGGGCCATGTTGATCGGGCAGGTGTTCCGCAACGCAAACGTGGCCAACGAATACACCATGACCCGCAGCGCCCTCTCATTCGAACCCTATGCATTCATGATTACCCGCGGTGACACCGAGTTCAGGCTGGCTGCGGACCGCGCCCTGGCGTCGCTTTTTCGTACCGCACGGATTCGTCGCATCTACCAGAACTGGTTCGGGCGCTACGGTGAGCCGCTGTCACCGATCGTCGAGGCGATGTACCAGTTCCAGGCCGTCGGCGAGTAGGTCAAGCGCCAAACACCGGTTATTGCCCCCGATTTGAGTAAGAATCAGGGGCTTAGCGGGTCCGGCGGACCTGCGTCACATGCAAACGCCGCGAACTGTGGCACAAATAACGGCTGACCCGCTGAAAGGGGGACGGTCGTGAAAACTACGTTTGGGCAACTATTATCAGGGGCGCTGGCTGCGGTGCTGCCATTGCTGGCCGGCGCCGACCTCGTCGCTCCGGTCGACGACGTGAGTTCCTACGTCAAGATACGCGAGGCGCCTGACGCCGATGCCGAGATCGTCGGCCGCCTGCACAAGAGTACGCCGCGGCCATATGTCGATACGGTGCCGGGCTGGCACGAGATAGAGCTTGAAGATGGCTCGACCGGTTTCGTCAGCTCGGACTGGTCGGTGGTCCTGGCCGAATCGACCGGTGACGAGCCGGTAGCGCAGCCGGCCGAAGAGCCGATCGAATTGGTTGCCAAAACGGCGCCGGAGCCCGAGCCCGAGCCCGAGCCCGAGCCGGAGGCCGCGCCACAGCCGGAGCTACAAACCGGGCCCGAGCCGGTAGCCGGGAGAGCGGCTGCTGCCGCAGACGTGGAAGAAGCGCCGACACATGTCATTGAACCGGCGGGTTCCCCCGGCCCTCCGGGTCCTCCGGGTCCTCCAGGCCCGCCGGGCCCGCCCGGGCCGCCTGGGCCGGCCGGGGCAGGTGAGGGCGATCCCGTCGCGGAGATCCGGGGCGACGAGAATTTCGTCGTGAAGTTCAGGAAACCCAACGTTGGCGGTACCTCTCAGATCTGGGACGACGGCAATTTCGTGGGCATCGGCACCACGGAGCCCAAACAGCGGCTGGAGGTCAACGGCAGTATCCAGATTCATGAGCAAAACAGCAGCGTCGCCGGCCTGATGATTACCCAGTCGTCCGGTGAGACCGGCTATATCCTCCACAATCGTGCCAGCACGCTCACGATCGGTGCCGGTTCGATCGATCGAATCACGATCGACAGACTGGGAAACATCGGCTTCGGGGTCGAGCGGCCCGAGCACCCTGTCGAATTGGCCAGTGGCGCCTATGTCTCCGATGGTGGAGTGTGGACCAACAGCTCATCGCGCGAGCGCAAGGAGAATATAGAATCGCTGGACATGGAGGACGCGCTTGCCGCCCTTGCGCAGCTCGAGCCGGTGCAGTTCAACTACAAGTCCGATGATTCGGAGCGGTACGTCGGGTTCATCGCCGAAGATGTGCCGGCGCTGGTGGCCAACAATGACCGCGTGAGCCTTAGCCCGATGGACATCGTCGCGGTGCTGACCCGGGTGATCCAGGCGCAACAGGCCAGGATCGAGGCGCTCGAGCGCCGCGTGGCTGACTAGGGCGAGGCGCGTACTAGGGCGACGCGCGTACTTCGTCGATGTGGCGATCGACCACGTCGTCGAGGAGTGCCAGGGGGACCGCGCCGTTTGAGAGTACGGCGCGGTGAAATGCGCTCAGCTCGAACTGCGGCCCCAGTTCGTCCATTGCGCGCTGCCGCTGCTGCAGGATTTCGAGCATCCCGATCAGGTAGGCCGTCGCCTGGCCGGGCCACACGCTGTAGCGGGCTGCCGCGCCCTGGGACGACCCGAGCGAAGTGCCCACGTTGTCCCGGTTGAACCGCGCGGCGTCGTCGAACGACCATCCGAGGCTGTGAATGCCCGTATCCATGACCAGTCGCGCAGCCCGCAGTGCCTCGAACTGCAGCCGCCCGAGTTCGCCGTACGGGTCGTCGTCGTACCAGCCCAGTTCATGTGCCAGCCGCTCCGCATAAAGCGCCCACCCTTCCACGAAGCCGGTGAACCCGACCAGCTTCCGGAATGCCGGTACGTCCTGTTCCATGGCGATCGCAATCTGTGTGTGATGCCCGGGGACGGATTCGTGGTAGGTCAGTGACGGCATGGAGAAATAGGCCTGGTCCTTGTCGGTGCCCGCATAAAACGCACCGGGACGTTTTCCGTCGAACGACGGGCCGATGTAAAAGCCTCCGGCCGGATCGGTCAGCACGATGACGTCCGCGGTCGGGAAGATATCGAAGGCGTCCGCAAGGCGGGATTCGGCCTCTGCAATGATGGCTTCGTAGGCGGGTTTCACATCAGCAGCGGCAATGATCCCGCCGTCGCGCGCAACGCGGCCATAAAGCTGCTCGAGCGATTCGTTCTGCGGGTAGCCGAGCTGGTCGAATATGAGCCGCATTTCGGCGTGAATGCGTGCCAGTTCGTCCAGTCCCAGTTGATGCACCTCGGCCGGCGTCAGGTTCGTCGTCGAGTGGTGCCGCAGCGCGTACGCATACCAGTCGCCGCCCCGAGGATACTGGCCGACGCCAATGACGGGCGGTGCATTATTCAGCAGGTTCTGCAGCTGGCTTCGCAGACGCTGGTAGGCGGGCGTCACGCTGGTCGTCAACGCGGCTCTTGCACGCTCGCGCAGGTCTGCCCGCGCGGCATCGTCCAGTCCCTGCACCTGTTGCAGCTTTTCCGCGAAAGCGGAGAAATAGGGGTTGTTGTCAGCGCTGCTGTTCGCAATCGCCGTTACCTGGTTCAGAGCGACATTGATCGTCAGCGCAGGCTCGACGATGCCGACACTGCGCTGGCGGTCCAGGTGGTCGATGAGCTGGTCGAACTTGTCGTCGACCAACTGCAGCCGCGCAATGTAGTCCTCCGCATCCTGCGGCGTCTCGACGGGATGAATGTCCGTAAAGAAGCGCTGAGTGCTGCGCTGAACACTGAAGTTCATATACGTGGCACGGAAATCGTAATAGATGAAATCGAGCCGATCGACAGTGTCCTGCAGGAAATACTCGTAGATGTCGTAGTCGAGCCGCTCATCGACGGCGAGGACGTCACGGTCGTAGCTTCGCAGAGCGTCAAGCACGACCTGGTACATGGAGAACGTCTCGCGCTGGAATGCATCGGATACGTCGTCGAGCTCGGCACCCTGCAATGGAAATACGGATTCCAGCGCTTCCCACACAACGGTCTCGGGGCTGCGTGTGATCAGCGCCGCGAACGACTCGTCATAAAATTCGTCGAGCGTCAGGCCTTGCAGATCTTCGGCAAGCTGCTCCGATGCGCTGGGCGTCACGGGCGTTGGCGGCGGAGCCGTCGGGCTGCCGCCACCGTCTCCGCCGCAGGATGCAATTAAAAGCATCAGCGCACTTGCAGGCAGTAATAATCTCATCGGTGGCCCCTGCTTTGTTCTTATGTAGAGATTAGTCTGCCGGGAGCCTGCTAAGTTCGGGCAATCTTGCCGGCGGCAACTAGCGGCGTATTGCGAGCGCCACTTCCCCCACGGCCGCGACGCTGCCCGTGATCCGATCGCCGGGTTCGACCGGGCCGACGCCGTCCGGTGTACCCGTGTAGATCAGGTCGCCGGGCTCCAGGCGGTAGAACCGCGACAGGTGAGAGACGATCTCGGGAACGGACCAGATGAGCTTGTCGAGGTTGGAGTCCTGGCGCCGCTCACCGTTGACGGATAGCTGAATGCGCCCGCTCGAAGGATGACCGATTTCTGCTGCCGGCCTTATCGGACTGATGATCGCCGAGTTCTCGAAGTCCTTGCCGATGTCCCACGGTCCCTTGCTCTCGCGGGAGGCGACCTGCAAATCACGTCGCGTCATGTCGAGTCCGCAGGCATAGCCGTACACTATGGACAATGCCTCATCCGCCGCAAGCTCGAAGCCTGCCTTGCCGACAGCAGCAACCAGCTCGATTTCATGGTGATAGTTTGCCGTGGCCGGCGGGTAGGGTATCTCGCTGCCGGACGCTGCGATGCAGCAGCTGGCTTTGGTGAAGTAACAGGGCGCTTCGCGCTCCGGATCGAAACCCATTTCGCGCACATGTGCGGCGTAGTTGCGGCCGACGCAGAAAATGCGATTGACGGGGAAACGGGCGTCAGTACCTGAGACCTCGACCGAGACAGGTGGCGCGGGCTCGAAGACGTACCTGTTCATCGGGGCAGGAATATCGTTGCCGGATGCTCGAGCATCTCCTTGATGCTCTGGATCATTGCTGCGGCATCGTACCCGTCTACGAAGCGGTGATCGAAGGACGACGAAAGATTCATCATCAATCTCACCGCGACCTGGCCGTTAATCACGACCGGCCGTTCGACTGCTCGATTGACCCCGATGATAGCCACCTCGGGCTGGTTGATCACCGGCGTGGAGACGATACCGCCGAGCTTGCCGAGGCTGGTTATGGTGATCGTAGAACCGCTCAGTTCTTCCTTCTTTGCGCTATTGTCCTTTGCCGCCTGTGAAACGCGCCGAATCGCCGCGGCGAGCGCATCGATCGACAGGTTGTTGGCATTGTGTACTACCGGGACCTTGAGACCGTCTGGCGTCTGGGTCGCAATGCCGAGGTTCACCGCCCCGTGCCGCCGCAGCACGTTGCGCCCCTTGTCGTAAGTCGTATTGCACTGCGGGAAGTCGCGCAGTGCCCGTATCAGGGCAAGGCCGAGAAACGGTAACAACGTCAGTCGTGCCGAGGGATCGGCTTGTTTGTCGTTGAGGTGCTTTCGCAGTGCTTCGAGTTCGGTTATGTCGATTTCTTCGACGTAGGCGAAGTGTGGAATCTCGCGCTTGGCTTCCGACATCCGCTCGGCGATGATGCGCCGCAGGCCGATGACCTTGACTTCGGTCGTCGCCGGGACCGGCGTCTGTGCGGCGTATTCGGCAGCGGGTCCACCGGCAGCTGCCTGCCGCTTGAGGTACTGGTCGAAATCGGTCCGCGTTATGCGGCCGCCCGGGCCGGACCCGGGCACGTGCGAGAGGTTGACGCCCAGCTCCCTGGCGCGGCGGCGTATGGCCGGGGAAGCCATCACGCGCTTGCGGTCCAGCGTGCCTTCCTGCGCCTGCGGCGCGGCTTCAGGCTCGTCCGCCGGCTCTGCCGGCGGGGGTTCGGCAGCCTGTTGCTCTGCAGCCTGCGCAGGTTCTGCAGTGGGCTTCGCGTCGGTCTCGAAGACTACCAGCGGCGCGCCAACGGCAACGATGTCGCCCGGCTCGCCGGCGAGCTTGACGACTTTCCCCGACACCGGCGACGACAGTTCGACGGCCGCCTTGTCGGTCATCATCGTCCCGACCACGTCCTCTTCGTTAACCTGGTCGCCGACGGCTATGAACCATTCGGCAATCTCGGATTCGACCGTGCCCTCGCCAAGGTCCGGAAGTTTGAAGATGTACTCGCTCATTCGATCTCCATGATGCTGCGAATGCCCGCCATCATGCGTTTCTTGCCGGGGAAATATTGCCACTCGAAAGCGTGCGGATAGGGCGTATCCCAACCCGCGATGCGCCCGATCGGCGCCTCGAGATGCCAGAAGCATTCCTTCTGGATGCGGGCGGCAAGTTCGGCTCCGTAGCCGCCGAAGCGCGTTGCCTCGTGCGCCACGATGCAGCGGCCGGTCTTCCTGACGGAGTCGGCGAGCGTGTCGGTGTCGAGCGGTGAAATCGAGCGGACGTCGACGATTTCGGCGTCAACACCGGTTGCTTCCGCGGCGGCGACGGCGACATGCACCAGCGTCCCGTAGGTGACGATTGTCAGTTCGCTGCCTTCGCGCACGACTTCCGCCGCGCCGAGAGGCACCGTGTAGTGCCCCTCCGGGACTTCGCCCTTGGGGTGCGAACTCCAACCCACGGCCGGCTTATCCGGGTCGCCATCGAAGGGACCGTTGTAAATGCGTTTGGGCTCGAAGAACAGGACCGGATCATCCGATTCGATGGACGCGATCAGGAGGCCTTTGGCGTCGTAAGGGTTCGATGGCATGACCGTCTTGATGCCGCTGACGTGCGCGAAAATGGCCTCGGGGCTTTGCGAGTGGGTCTGGCCGCCGCGAATGCCGCCGCCACACGGGGTGCGGATCGTCACCGGGGAGAAGAACTCACCGCAGGAGCGATACCGGATTCTCGCGAGTTCGCTGACGACCTGGTCGAATCCGGGGTAAATATAGTCGGCGAACTGTATTTCCGCGACAGGCCGGAGACCGTTGACGCCCATGCCGATTGCGGTACCGATGATGCCGCCTTCGGCGATGGGCGCGTCGATGACGCGATGTTCACCGTACTTGCGCTGCAGCCCGTCTGTGCAGCGGAATACGCCGCCGAAATAGCCGACATCCTCGCCCAGTATGACGACATTGGGGTCCTTGTCCATGACGATATCAAGCGCGGAGCGGATCGCCTCGATCATGTTCATCTGGGCCATCAGGAGGTCCCTCCGTTGCCGTTGCCGGATTCGACCTCGCGCAAGCGGCGACGTTGCGACTCGAGGTGGTGCGGCGTCTCGGCATACACGTCGTCGAACATCGTCGACGAATCGAGGAACGGCCCCTCGGTCATCGTGCCGTATTGCTGCGCTTCCTTCCAAGCAGCGAGAACTTCGGCCTTGAGCTCCTCCTCGAGCGCCTCGTGCTTTTTCTCAGACCAGTGGCCTTCCACGATGAGATGCTGCTTGAGCCGCTCGATCGGGTCCCCGAGCGGGAATGCGGCCCACTCGTCCTTGGGCCGGTACTTGGATGGGTCGTCACTCGTCGAGTGTGCGCCGCCCCGGTAGGTCACGTTCTCGATCAACGTGGGTCCACCGCCGCGGCGTGCGCGGTCCGCCGCCCACAGGGTTACGGCATACACGGCGAGCAAATCGTTGCCGTCGACGCGAATGCCGGGAATTCCCAGTCCGAGGCCGCGTGCGGCGAAAGGCCGCCGTTCTCCGCCGGCGGTTCCCTGGAACGTCGAGATGGCCCACTGGTTGTTGACGACGTTGAGGATGGCCGGCGCCTGGTAGACGGCCGCGAATGTCAGAGCATGATGGAAATCCGCTTCCGCGGTGCTGCCATCACCGAGCCAGGAGGCCGCGATGTGGTCTTCACCCTTGATCGCGGAGGCCATTGCCCAGCCGACCGCGTGCGGGTACTGGGTGGCGAGGTTGCCCGAAATCGAGAACACGTTGCCGCTCTTCGAGTGGTACATGATGGGTAGCTGGCGGCCCTTGCACATGTCTCGCGTGTTCGACAGGCACTGGCACATCATGTCCACTAACTTGACGCCGCGGTACATGAACAGCCCCTGGTTGCGATAGGACGGGAAACACATGTCGCCCGACCGCAGCGCCATCGCAGCGCCGATTGAGACCGCCTCCTCACCGGCGGCTTCCATGTAGAACGAGATGCGTCCCTGTCGCTGGATCTGCCACATGCGCTTGTCGAACTGTCGGTTCAGAAGCATCCATCGCAGCGCGACCTGCAGCTTCGCCGGGTCGAGGTCCGGATTCCAGGGGCCGACGGCGTGATGGTCGTCATCGAGAATCCGCACCAGGCCGCCGCTCAGGAACTCGATGTCCCGCGTGCGCGCATTGATTGACGGCTTGTCGACTTCTCCGGCGCCCGACAAATCGAGATAGCTGAAGTCGGGTTCTTCGCCCGGACGTGCTGTTGGCCGTGGGATATGCAGTCGTGACTTCTTGGTTGCCATGCTTTGCAGGGTCCTTGTTGTTTGGCAAAGGCAGCCGACGTATTTTACGCGAAACGGCGGTCCGCTGTTGACTGTTTGGTGTCTTTGCTTTGCCGACCTTTGGCGACGATTTGCTGCGCGAGTTCGTCGGCAACCACGTTTGTCGGCCGTGCGCTGCTCTCGGCGTCGGCAAAAATGCGTCGCAGCCGGTCCGGAATGCGGCAGACTTCGCTGCGCACCTTTGCTGCCGTGATGTTGCCGAGATACTCGTTGGCAACGCTTATCACGCCGCCGGCGTTGATGACGTAGTCGGGCGCGTAGAGGATACCGCGTTCGGTCAGCCGGGCGCCGTCCTCCACCGAAGCGAGCTGGTTGTTTGCGGCACCCGCCACGATCTTCGCGCGGATGCGCGGAATCGTCTCCGAGTTGAGCACGTTACCGAGCGCGCAGGGCGCAATTACGTCTGCGTCGCTGAACAGGATGTCCCGCGGTGAGACCACCGTGGCTGGCACCTGGTCGCAAAGACTCACCAGGTTATCCCGGTTGACGTCGGCGACGAGCAGCTTTGCCCCCGCCTCGTGAAGCAGCTTGCACAGGTAAATTCCGACATGACCGACACCCTGCACCGCAACCGTGACACCTTCGAGGGACTCTGAACCGAGGCGCGCAGCTGCCGCTGCCTGGATCCCCTGGAATACGCCGAGGGCCGTCCACGGAGAGGGGTCACCGCCGGCGGCCGCGCCGCTCTGCGGGAGCCCCGACACGAAAGGTGTTTCGCCGCGCACGATCCTCATGTCGTCGACAGAAATGCCAACGTCCTCGGCCGTAATGTATCGGCCCTGCAGCGAATCGATTGCGCGCCCGAACGCAGAATCACCGACTTGCCGCCACCGAATGGCAGCCCGGCGACGGCGTTCTTGTAGGTCATACCCCGCGACAGGCGCAATACGTCGGTAAGCGCAAGATCGTCGCTCGCGTAAGCCCAGCGACGGCACCCACCGGCGGCGGGGCCCAGCGCGGTCGAGTGAATGGCAATGATGGCCTTGAGGCCGGAGGCCGGATCTTCGAAGAAGTGAATGGAGTCGTGATGGTCAAACTCGGGATGGTTGAAAATGCCCATGGAAGCATCCCCCGTACACAGGAACCTGCCGCTAATATATCCCTCTCAGAGCCGGAATTTGTCTCTAATTGTTGTCGTAAGTCTTTATAAAGCGCATAATTTATCGAATAATTTGCGAAAAAGGGCATGAGAAATGCAGTCTGTTCACATCGATCCCGTGGATCGCAGGATCCTCGACCTGTTGCAGTCGCAGCCGGGCATTAACGCGGCGGCCATCGGCGAACAAATCGGGCTGTCGCAGTCCGCCGTGTGGCGCCGCATGCAGGGCTTGCGCGAGGAGGGCATCATTCGTGAGCAGGCCGTCAAAATCGACCGTGAAAAGATCGGTCTGAACACGATGGTGTTCGCCCAGGTCAAGCTGACCTCGCACGGCCGCAGCAACCTCGCCGCATTCGCGGAAGCGGTCCGCATTTCTGCTGCGCATCGTCACTGAAGACATCAAGTCTTACGAGCAGTTCTTCTTCGAGAAGCTGTCACAGCTTCCGGGAATACAGGAAATCAATTCGAGTATTGCGCTTTCCGAGATCAAGCACTCCACCGTGCTGCCGATCTAGGCAGACGGCCACGTATCCGACACCCGGTAGCCCTGCGGCCAGGGATCGTCCGGATCGACGAAAATCCGCCGATCGCCCGTGCGCCATGCGCGTCCCTCCACACTCGGGATAATGGCCATCATGTCACCTACCATGGTCTCGCCCTCGATACGTCCCGTGAATGAGGAATCGATGATCGACCGTGCGCGCAGCGATTCGCCCGGCGCAATGGCCTCGCGGGCATGCAACAGGGCCAGGCGTGCCGAGACGCCTGTGCCGGTGGCGGAGCGGTCAATCTTGCCGGGCCGGATCGCGACGGCATGGCGTGTCTCGAGTTTTCCGGGTGCGTGAAACCGAGCTGTTCCGTCGCGGCGGTGGAGATGCGCACGCCGAGTTCCGCGAGTTCGCGGGCCTCCCTCGCTACGAGCTCGAAACCGAGGCCATCGGCATTGACCACCACGAAACTGTCGCCACCGAAAGCCGTGTCGACCTTCAGCCGGCCGAGTCCGGGAACGTCGAGCGAGCGGTCGAGCGACCAGTCCGCCAGGGGCCTCCAGCAAGAGCCGCGTCTCCGGCTCCATCATCGGCACGATGCCGGTCTCGAGAATGACGGTTGCCACGCAGATAGCGTTCGAGCCGGACATCGGCGGCGTGTCCACGGGTTCCATCACGATGAACGCGGCGTCGGCTTCCGGGTGCTTCGGGGGTACGAGAAGATTGATGTGTCGGAACACGCCGCCGCGAGGTTCGTTGAGCACCAGCCGGCGCAGGCGGTCGTCACGTGCAATCCAGCGTGACTGTTCCCAGACCGTGTCACCAGGCGGCGGCGCCACGCCGTCGACGATGACGTCCCCGACCTCGCCTTCGGCATGACACCCGACGATGTGTATCATGTTCTCGTTTTGCATTGGCGCTCTCACAACGGAAGCGCGAGTGTAGGTCAAACTGCCCCTGGAAATCGAACGTGTTTCCAATCCGAGACGACAACCCGCAGATACTGATTCCGTATGCGACGATCGGCATCATCGCTATCAATGTCCTCGCCTGGGTATTCGTCCAGGGGCTGGGATCGAATCCGCTGCTGGCGGGATCGATTTGCCAGCTCGGACTGATACCCGGCGAGCTGCTGGGAACCGTCAGCGCGGGCACGCAGGTTCAGCTCGGTGCCAACACCTGGTGTGAACTCGGCAACGGCACGTCCTGGCCGACGGTGTTTACCTCGATGTTCATGCACGGCGGCTGGTTCCATATCATCGGCAACATGTGGTTCCTGTGGATATTCGGCAATAATGTCGAAGACGCGATGGGCCCTGTCCGCTTCGTGATCTTCTATCTTCTGTGCGGTGTCGCGGCTGCAGCGCTGCAGGTCGGCGCGAATCCGCAGTCGACGGTTCCCATGGTCGGCGCCTCGGGCGCCATCGGCGGTGTCATGGGAGCGTACGTCCTGCTGTATCCGCGCGTGCATGTGCACCTGCTGATCTTTCTGGGCTTCTTCGTGACGACCATCGCCGTCCCCGCCGTATTCATGCTCGGTTACTGGTTCCTGCTGCAGGTTATCGGCGGCTTCGGGTCGGTGGGCGGGGAAGGCGGTGTTGCGTTCTGGGCACATGTCGGCGGTTTTGCGGCAGGTGCGTTGCTGGTGATGGTGTTTCGCAAACCGGAGCTGCTGCACCGGCACCCTTACTATGGCTGGAACAAGCGCTCGCCGACGACCAACTGGCGCCGCATCGACCGGCGCTAGCCGGAATGAGAGCTGCGTTCTTGTATCGCACCTGACCGCGTGTAGACTGCCCTGTCATCGCCGCCCGGGTAGTCGATGTCAACACGTTCCAAAACACTGTTCGCTGCCGCGTACGTGATACACGTACTCTGGATCATCCTGCTCGCCAGCGTCCCGCCGGTCAGCCGCGATGCGTTGACGCATCACCTCGCGGTACCGAAGCTCTGGGTCGAGGCCGGCGGCATTCACGAAAGGCCGGACATCCTGTTTTCCTACTATCCGCAGCTGCTCGATGTTTTCTACATGCTGCCGGTCGCGCTCGGCCACGACGTCGCGGCGAAGTACCTGCATTTCACGTTTGCGTTGCTCACGGCCCTGCTGATCTTTCTCTTCGTCCGGCGCAGGATAGGGCCATCCTGGGCGGCGCTAAGTGGACTGCTGTTCCTGACGCTGCCGCTGATCGTGAAACTGTCCGTGACGGTGTATGTCGATCTCGGGCTCATCTTTTTCACAACCGCCGCTTTGTTCAGCCTGGCAATCTGGCTCGAGGACACGGGCAGGACCCGCTGGCTCGTGCTTGCCGCCGTTTGCAGCGGCCTGGCGCTGGGAACGAAATACAACGCCCTCGTTTCTTTTCTCGTATTGAGCCTGCTGCTGCCGTTCTTCTACCTGTATCGGCGTGAAAACCCGCATGCCGAGCAGCTGAATGCCGTGAAGTTCGGGGTACTGTTTGTCGCGCTCTCCATGCTGGTGTTCTCCCCATGGCTCATCCGCAACTACAGCCTGACGGGCAATCCGCTGTATCCGCTGGCGCAAGGCGTATTCGGACAGGATGCGGCCGAGATGACGCCGTCGTCCGAGGCCCGGGATGCGGATGCGCACGTGCGTGCCGTCATTCGCGAGTGGCCGTCGCAGGGGGAGAAACCATTGGGGCCGTTGCTGACGCGGCGGCTCGTATACGAAGAGAGCCTGCCGTACACGCTTGCGATCCCGTTGCGTATCTTCTTCGAAGGCGAGGACAACAACCCGAAGTATTTTGACGGCAGGCTGAATCCTTTTCTGCTATTGCTGCCGCTGGCGTTTCTCGCGCTCGCGAAGAGGGCGGGGTTCAGGCACAGGGATCCGCTGCTGCTGGGTGCATACGCATCGTTGATGATCGTGCTGGTGTTCCTGCTGGTTGACATGCGGTTGCGGTGGCTCGCGACCATAGTGCCGCCGCTCGTGGTGCTCGCCACATACGGACTCTGGTCCATCCATGAGCAGCTCACCAAACGGCTTGGCCCGACGCCGTGGGTCAATGCGGTGACGGGATTGATCGTCGCCGCGTACTTCGCGCCGAACCTGCTTTATGCCCATGCGCTTTTCGACAAGGTCGATCCCGTGCCCTACGTCACGGGGAAGCAGGACTACGCCACGTACGTCCGGCAGCACCGTCCGGAATACGCGGCCATCTCGCTCGCGAACCATGTCGTCCCGCCCGGAAAGAAGGTCCTCGGCCTGTACCTCGGGAATCGCCGCTATTACTTCTCCGCAGACGCTATCGTGGTGAACGAAGTCTTCACGAGCGTTGCCAGGCAATCGGCATCCGGTGACGCGATCGCGGACCGGCTCCTGGATCTCGGGTACAGCCACCTGGTCGTGCACACCGGCCTTTTCCGACAATGGCTGGAGTCGGCAGACGCGGGCACCGCCGCGCGCGTCAACGCCTTCACGGGCACGCGCCTCAAGGAGTTGCTGTTCGAGGACGGCTACGGAGTCTACGAAATCGTGCCTTCGATGATGCCCTGAGGCGGCGGCTGCCAGCGTGAATTTGTGACGCCAGTCACCGGTTTCCTGGGCGCAAAACCCCATACTTGGCTCTGCCAGGAGCCATCATGACGAGATTACTGACGATATTCGCGCTGACGATCGGCCTGTGCCTGCCGGCAGCCGCTGACGTCTGGAAATGGGTTGACGCAAGCGGCAAGACCCATTTCGTCGATACCATGAAGGCGATCTATACCTGGATCGACGAAAACGGCAAGCGCCATTACGCCGACACGCCGGGCCATGAAGACGCCGTCAGCGTGCAGCTGGTCTGGCATTCGAGCGGCACGCTCGACGACCTCGAGGAATCGGATAGCGACGACGGTTATGCGTATCCCGGCGAAACCGCCGAGGAACGCGCCGAGCGCGAGGCGGCCGACGCCTACTACTGCAAGCGGGCAACCGAGATCTTCGAGTCCTACGCGAATGCACCCAGGCTGTATCGCACCAATGACGCCGGCGAGCGCGAGTACCTCAGCGAAAAAGACGCTGCCGCGACTATCGCCGAAACCAAGGCGAAGAAGGACGAACTCTGCCGCTAATTGCCTCGCAACGACCGCGTCCGCACTAGGACGTCGCCGATCTCACGAATATCGCCTTGTCGATCAGTTCGAACGTCGCCTGGTAGAACGCGGCGTCCTGCACCGGCCGTGATTGCTGCACGGCGCCCGGGAACGCCACGGAGTTATCGACGAAGTTGAGGCGGATCCGCACGGCCCCCGAGGGCATTTTCTCCACGAACGCCGTTGCCCTGCGGTGCTGGGCGCCGCGCGTATCGGTCCCTGCCAGGACCTGGGCGAGCAGGTCGCTCATGCCCAGTTCGTCCCGCCGCGTGGGGCCGGTTGCGGTGATGAGCCCCGTGTCGAAGTCGCCGTCATCGATGATGAAACCCAGGTCCTGAAATACCGACATCGTTGCCGAGAAGGCAGCTCGTTTGCCCGTTGCGAACTCTTTCGCCTGGTAGGCCTGCAGCTCGATGCCGCTTTTCGCGGCAGGCGGCGCCGATGCGCAACCGCCTGCAAGGGCGGCGAAGACCCCGGCCAGCAGGATGCTCGAGAAAATCTTCATCGCAGTCTCCCTTGGTGGCCTGTCAGAAACTGGAAGTACGGTACGAGAAGTCACGCACGCGGCCCGCTGCGTCGAATTTCACGATGACGGTCAGCGTGCGTTGCGATGAGCTGCTGGCGCCGGCATTCTTGCTGCCGCCGCCCGCACCGCCGAAACGATGTTCGGTGCACCGAGTATCGCGGCGACCTCGGCGGTCGGCATGCCGACCCTGATCTCCCGCTGGACTGTGCCGACGGTCACCCGGTCGATGGTATCGTCGCGGACCTCGGCGCGGTGCTGCGTCGCGCTGCAGCCCGACAATGTGATCGCTGCAGCTGCTAGTAGCGACAACGAGATAACACTGGCTTTCATGGTGATCTCCTTTGCGTGCCGTTGTTCGACGCGTACATCATCGAACGTGGCGCGGCAAAAGGCCTGCGGGACCGCTGATTGTTTGCTGAGGTTTTCCTGAGGCGGGCTAGAAGCTGCGTTTGGCTTCCAACAGGATCTGCAGGCTGTCGATCGACGGGTCGCCGTCCAGCGGAAAGGCAAAATCGAGATGGGCGACCTTGCTGGTGCTGAAGCGCGTGGGGGCGAAGCGCAAACCGAAGCCAACGTCCTTCATCCAGCCGTAATTCTGTTCGCCGACCGGGTTGTCGCCCCAGGTACGGCCGACGTCGGCGAATATTGCGCCGCCGACGCGGAACAGGCGCCAGGGAAACCAGTCCGTGAAATAGCGCTGCTCGATCGAGATCAGCGCTTTGGAATCGCCGCTTTGGTAACGCAGAGGATAGCCGCGCAGCCCCGATTTGCCGCCGAGCTGCACCGGGTTGTCCAGGTCGAGGTCGTGCCCCGCCGTACCGGAGAGTTCCATGAAGAACAGGCGTTTCTCGGACTGACGGTGGTAGAAACGCGCCCGGATCGACGTTTCCGCGTTCTTGCTGTCGCCACCCTCGCGGCGCCCCTGGGTGCTGCCGGTCAGCAGCAGCGCCGTTTTATCCAGCGACCCGAAGCTCATGTTAAAGGTCGCGGATACGATCAGCGCATCGCGATCGGCGCCGAAGCCCTCGTCCGCCCAGCCCAGCGACGCCGTGAAGCGCGTGCCCATGTAGAAGTCCTCGGTACGCCCGATCTGGTTGGTGTTGCTCGTCGTGCTGAACGCATCCTGCAGGACTTCGATCCCCAGGAACGGGTATACCAGCTTGCGGTCCTCCGGAATGACGGCAGGGAGTGTGGGATCGGCGGCCTCCGAGAACCGGTTGTCATCAAACACGTAGCCGGCCGACCAGCGCCGCACCCAGCCATTGCGGAGGCCCGCCGACCAGCCGCCGAATCCCGTGACGTAATCGCGTTCGTGGCGGTATTCCGCCGCCTCGTCTCCAAGCCGGTAGAGCGCCGTGCGCCGGTCGTCAATGGAGACCCAGCTGCCGCCCGACCAGCGTGCGTCGAGCGCGTGAAACGGCCGGACGACGGACAGGAACTGGGTTTCTCCGTCGGAGTTGTCGGCAACGCGAAGAAACATCGATACCCAGCTGCTGCCGAGATTCCTGTCCTCGAAATCGAATTGTGTCGAGGTGCGGTCGACGTTGTCGATCCACTTCAGGCGCAACAGCTGGCCGCGGCCGAGCAGGTTGGTTTCCTCGATGCCGAGCGCGGTGCGGTTCTCGCCACCGCTGCGGGAAAACGATACGTCCGGCGTCAGCGACCAGACGTCCTGTGTCGTGACCCGCACATCCACGACGCCGTCTTCGTAACGGATGGGCTCGACCTTTGCGTCATAAATAAAGCGATTCGAGCGCACGATGCGTTCGTTTTCCTCGAGCAGCCGCCCGGAGTAGGCATCGCCGTCTTCGAACAGGACCTGGTTGCGGATGACCCGGTCGCGGGTTACGACGTGCAGCCGGTTCGCCCAGCGATAAAGCCACTTGTTTTCTTTCGGGTCCGACAGATCGAAAATATTGCGCCTCTCGAGCACGATATTGCCGATAACGGCTCCGGCGGCTTCGAGATCCTCGTCTTTCGGGACCGGCGCAGCGATGATGACCTCGGTCCCGCCGGAAATGTCTGTCTCCCCGGCACCCGAGTGCTCTCCCGACACGACCAGCAGCAGCAACAGGAGTGCCGAATAGCTGCGCCTGGCAGCAGTGCTGTCTGATTCGTGTCGCATGTTCGGATTCGCGGCTTTGTCAACGGGCCCGATCCAGTATAATTGCCCGCTCCCGCTTTGTAGACCTCGGACGTCATGGAAGAAAGCCTGCTCGAACTGGGCACTATGCTGATGATTGCCGGCATGGGAACGGTTTTCGTCTTTCTGACCGTTCTCGTCGGCGCAATGTCGCTCATGGCGGCCGCGGTAAGGCGATTCCATCCTGCGGTGCCCGATTACGAAGTAACTCACGAAGAGGTAGCCGCAATAGCCGCAGCAATCCGCCGGCACCGCCGATCCTGACTGACGAAGGCATGTTATGAGCGAAAAGAAACCCCTCGGTATTACCGAACTCGTGCTGCGTGACGCGCACCAGAGCCTGCTCGCGACGCGTATGCGAATCGATGACATGCTGCCGATCGCCGGCAAGCTCGACAAGATCGGCTTCTGGTCGATCGAGTCCTGGGGCGGGGCGACATTCGACGCCTGCATTCGCTACCTCGGGGAAGACCCGTGGGAGCGCATTCGCCGCCTGAAAGCGGCCATGCCGAATACGCCGCAGCAGATGCTGTTCCGCGGCCAGAATATACTCGGCTACCGGCATTATGCCGACGACCTGGTCGAGAAGTTCGTCGAGCGTTGTGCGGTCAATGGCGTCGATGTGTTCCGTATTTTCGATGCGCTGAACGACCTGAGGAACCTCGAAACCGCGATCAAGGCGACGATCAAGGTCGACAAGCATGCCCAGGGCACCATCTCGTACACGGTAAGCCCGGTGCACACGATCGACCTGTGGGTCGATCTCGGCAAGCGCATCGAGGACATGGGCGCGCATTCGATCTGCATCAAGGACATGGCGGGACTGTTGCGCCCCTATGTTGCGTTCGAACTCGTCAGCCGGCTCAAGGAGGCAGTCGATATCCCGATCCATATGCAGTGCCACGCCACGACGGGGCTCTCGACAGCGACCTGCGTGAAAGCCGCCGAGGCGGGTATCGACAACATCGATACGGCGATTTCGTCGATGAGCATGACCTACGGCCACTCACCCACGGAATCCCTGGTGTCGATACTGGAAGGCACGGAGCGCGATACGGGCCTGGACCTGCAGGCGCTCGAAGAAATTGCCGCCTATTTCCGCGAGGTCCGCAAGAAGTACGCGAAGTTCGAAGGCGGGCTAAAGGGCGTCGATTCCCGCATCCTGGTCGCTCAGGTCCCGGGTGGCATGCTGACGAACCTCGAGAACCAGCTGCGCGAACAGAATGCCGGCGACAAGCTCGATGCGGTACTGGAGGAGATCCCCCAGGTGCGCCGCGATCTCGGCATGTTGCCGCTCGTGACGCCGACATCCCAGATCGTTGGAACGCAGGCGGTTATCAATGTTCTCTCCGGCAAGCGCTATGCAACGATCACGAAGGAGACCGCGGGTATCCTCAAGGGCGAATACGGCGCGACCCCTGCCGCGGTGAACGAAGGGCTGCAGGCGCGCGTGCTCGAGGGTGCCGAACCCGTGACCTGTCGCCCGGCCGACCTGCTGGAGCCGGAGCTCGATCTGCAGACGGAGAAGCTCAATCACATCGCCATCGAGAAGAAGATCCATCTCGCGTCAGACGTCATCGACGACGTCCTGACCTACGCACTGTTTCCGCAGATCGGCATCCGTTTCCTGCAGAATCGCGGCAACCCTGAAGCCTTCGAGCCGCCACCCGAATTCGAGGCGCCGCAGGTGCCGGCTGCTCCGGCAGCGGCGACACAGGGGCCCGCGGTGTACTCCGTGCGCGTCAATGGCCGGGAATTCACGGTCGAAGTGGCCGAGGACGGTGAGCTGGAAGCGGTACGCCAGGCAGGCGAAAGGAACAAACCGGCACCCCGTTCTTCGGGCGACGCGGTCAAAGCAGTACTCGCCGGCAATATCTTCAAGGTTCACGTCGCCCCCGGCGACCGCGTCGAAGAGGGGCAGCCCCTGCTCGTGGTCGAAGCGATGAAAATGGAGACCACCGTGAGTGCGCCCAAAGCCGGGACGGTCAGCGACGTGTTCGTCCGCGAGGGCGACGTCGTCGCCGTCGGTGATTCGCTGGTAGCCATCGCCGGCTGATGGAGCTGATCCTCGAAATCTGGCGCGGCTCGGGTCTGTATCTGATGACGGGCGGCCAGGCCGCGATGCTGGTTATTTGCCTGGCGCTGCTGTACCTCGGCATCGTCAGGAAATTCGAGCCCCTGCTGCTGGTCACGATCGGTTTCGGCGGACTTCTCAGCAACATCCCGGGCGCCGGCATCGCCGAGCCCGGAGGCCTGCTTTACCTCTCCTACGAGGTGGGCATCACGACCGGCGCGTTTCCGCTGATCATCTTCATGGGCGTCGGCGCGCTCACGGATTTCGGGCCGCTGCTCGCGAATCCGCGCACGCTGTTCCTGGGCGCCGCGGCGCAGTTCGGCATTTTCGCCACGCTGCTCGGCGCGCTGGCCATGACAGAACTCGGCGTCATGGACTTCACCCTGAAAGAAGCGGCCGCGATCGGCATTATCGGCGGTGCCGACGGTCCGACGGCCATCTACGTGTCGGGCATGCTCGCGCCGCAGCTGTTGGGCGCGATCGCCGTCGCCGCATACTCCTACATGGCGCTGGTCCCGATCATCCAGCCGCCGATCATGCGGCTGCTCACGACGGAGGACGAGCGCAAGATTCACATGGTGCAGTTGCGCGAAGTATCGAAGACCGAGCGCATCCTGTTTCCCATTGTGTTGTTGTTGCTCGTTGCCCTTTTGTTGCCGACGGCGGCGCCGCTACTGGGCATGCTGGCATTCGGCAACCTGATGCGCGAATGTGGCGTCGTCGACCGCCTGTCCGACACGACGCAGAATGCACTTATCAACATCGTGACGATTTTTCTCGGGCTATCGGTGGGTTCCAAGCTCAGCGCAGAACAGTTCCTGTCGGTCGAGACGCTGGGGATCCTCGTACTCGGTGTCGTTGCATTCGCGATCGGCACGGCCAGCGGCGTGCTGATGGCCAAGCTGATGAACAAGCTGTCGCACAACCCGATCAACCCGCTGATCGGCGCCGCGGGCGTCTCGGCGGTGCCGATGGCCGCACGTGTCGCCAACAAGGTCGGTCTCGAAGCGAACCCGCACAACATCCTCTTGATGCATGCCATGGGGCCGAACGTCGCCGGCGTCATCGGGTCGGCCGTGGCCGCCGGCATCATGATCATGTTCACCACCTAGGAAAACCCTCAGCCCGCGTCAGGCGGCGTTGAAAGCGCCCTCGAAATGCTCATGTACGTACCGTGTACACTGCGCTTTCTCGGTCGCTTCCGCCTTGCCTGACACGACCTGAGGCTTTTCTCAGGCTAATGCATGATCCGTCGCATGACCGGGCAGGAATCTCGCGGAGCGGCGGGCGAGGCGTTTGTCGACCGAAGTAAAGCGCAGCGAAGCGAGCCATGAGGGAGATAAATGCCTCGCCCGCCGCGGTAGGCATATCGCGCCTGTCAGGCGGCGGCTTTGACGCCGGTCTTGTGCGCGTGGTGATCGGCGAGCACCTGCGCGACGCAGCTCGTCACGCGTTTGCCGGTGTCGATGTGCAGGAACTCGTTGGGGCCGTGCGCGTTCGAGTTCGGACCGAGCAGCCCCGTGATGAGGAACTGCGCCTCGGGGAACTTCTCGCCCAGCATGCCCATGAACGGAATCGTGCCGCCGGTACCCATGTACATCGACGGTTTGCCGAAGAATGCCTCGGACGCTTTTTGCATCGATGCTTCGAGCCACTCGGCCACGGGCGGTGCGTTCCAACCGGCCATTGTCGACTCGACGCGGAACGACACCTTCGATAACGGCGGCGTGTCCGCTTCGAGGATGTCCTTCACGGTATTCGCAGCGTCGTCGGCATCGCAGGTGGGCGGCAGCCGGAATGACAGCTTCAGCGTATTGAACGGCAGCTGCACGTTGCCCGCGTCGACAAGAGCCGGCAGGCCGGCGGCGCCGGTCACGCTCATGGTCGGGCGCCAGGTGTTGTTCAGCAGCAGTTCGTAAGGCGATTCGCTCGGGGCTGCGTCGGCAACTGCCCACGGATACTTGCTGTAGACGCCTTTACCGAGCGTCTCGGCAGCGAGCCTGGCCTGCTCGATGCGCTGCTCAGGGATGTCCACGTGCAGCGCTTCGGGCTTGATCTGGCCGCTGTCCTCGTCCTCGATGCGGCTCAGCAGCTTGCGCAGGATACGGAAACTCGATGGCACTACGCCGCTCGCGGTGCCGGAGTGGACGCCTTCCGTCAGTACGTCCGCGCGCAAAGTGCCCGTCAGGTTGCCGCGCAGTGACGTCGTGCACCAGAGCTGCTCGTAGTTGCCGCATTCGGCGTCGAGGCAGACCACAAGGTCGGGCGAGCCAATGCGATCCTCGAGCTTTTCGATGTAGTAGGGCAGGTCGAAGCTGCCGGACTCTTCGCAACCCTCGATGAGCACGACGCAGCGCGCGTGCGGGATGCCCTGTTCCTGCAGCGCCCGGATAGCCGTGAGTGAACCGAACACGGCATAACCGTCGTCGGCGCCGCCGCGGCCGTAAAGCTTGCCGTCCCTGATGGTCGGTTCCCACGGGTCGAGGTCCTCGGACCAGCCGCTGAACTCCGGCTGCTTGTCGTAGTGGCCGTACAGGAGCACGACGTCGTCCGAGTCCCCGGGGATCTCGGCGAACAGGACCGGCGTGCGTCCCTCGATGCGCACGATCTCGACGGACATGCCCTTCACGGGCTGCGTCTTGCACCAGGCTTCCAGTTGCTGCACCGCCTTTTCCATGTGGCCGTGTTTTTCCCAGTCGGGATCGAAGTGCGGGGATTTATTCGGCAGCTTAATGTAGTCGCAAAGCTCCGGGATGATCGAGCTGTCCCAAAGGTTGTTGACGAAGTCTTCGGTCTTTTTGGTATCCATTCTCTTATTCCGATGTCAGGTCGCGATAGTGTGTCTTGGTCATTCGCTCCGTTGTAATGAAGCTCCAGTTGTATTCATCGTGATAGTCGGCGAGGGGATTCGCGGCCAGTACCTCCTCCTCGGTCATGCCCTGGCCGACGAGTGTCTTTACTCGCTCGCGGCCGTCTACGAGCACCGCCAGGTTACGTTCGACATCGGCTTTGTCGGCCAGTTCGCCATGGCCGGCAATAAACACCGTGTCGTCGTCCGCTATCGCAATGAGTCTTTCCTGCGCCGCGATGAAACCCTCGACGCTGCCGCCGCTATCGAGGTCGATATACGGGAACAGGTTGTTGAACAGGATGTCGCCTGCGTGGATGACGTTGAGGTCACGGAAATGAATGACGCCATCGCCATCGGTATGCGCGTGATGGACGTGAAACACGAACACCGCTTGCCCGTTGACGTGAAAGGTCACCGAGTCGGAGAACGTGATTATCGGCAGGCCGTCGTCTCCGCCTGCATCCGTGCTGTCTGCGGAGAGACGTTTGCGGATGTTGTCGTGCGCGACGACGTAGGAGCCGTTTTGTTGCATCAGCGCGTTGCCGCCGACATGGTCGCCATGAATGTGGGTGTTGATGACGAAGTCGGGCGCGCGCCCCGCCAGCTTGTTGACCGCATCGAGCACCGGTTGTGCCGTGGGCACCATGGCGTCATCGATCAGCACGACCTGGTCATCGCCGACCAGGACGCTCATGTTGCCGCCGCCGAATTTTCCTTCCGCGCCGGTCAGCATATAGATGCCGGGGGCAACCTCGGTGGCGTCGAACGAGGTAGCGAAGTCCTGTGCCTGCAGGGGCATGGCGAGGACGAGACAGGCGATCGCGAGCATACGCTTCGTCATTAATTTTTCTCCCGGGTGATTCGCGAACGGCATAGTGTTCCCGATTCGGGAGAGATTCTCCACCCCGGGAGGATTACTGGTTGCTCGGGAAGGTGTACTGGGCCTTTTCGCGGACGCCACCGGAGGGCCAGCGCTGCGTGATGGTCTTGCGGCGCGTGTAAAAGCGCACGCTGTCAGGCCCGTAGGCATACAGGTCGCCGAACAGGGAGCGTTTCCAGCCGCCAAAGCTGTGGTAGGCCACCGGTACCGGCAGCGGCACGTTGATGCCGACCATGCCGACCCGGATCCTGTCGGCAAAATAGCGCGCTGCCTCGCCATCGCGCGTAAAAATGCAGGTGCCGTTGCCGTATTCGTGGTCGTCGATGAGCTGCATGGCCTCTTCCTCCGATTCGGCGCGAACGACGCACAGCACCGGGCCGAAGATCTCTTCGTTGTAGATGCGCATGGTTCGCGTGACACGATCGAAGAGACAGGGGCCCAGGAAGAAGCCGTCCTCGTGGCCGTCGACGACGAGTTCGCGGCCGTCGATGACGAGTTCGGCGCCTTCCTCGACGCCGAGGTCGACGTAAGAGCGCACTTTGTCGTAGTGCGCCTTGGTGACCAGCGGACCCATGTCGTTACGCGTATCCGTGCCACTGCCCACTTTGAGTTCCGCGATGCGCTCACGGAACTTGCCGACGACGGTGTCCGCCGTATCGTCGCCCACGCATACCGCGACGGAAATCGCCATGCAGCGCTCGCCGCAGGAACCGTAGGCCGCGCCCATCAGCGCGCTGACCGCATTGTCGATGTCCGCGTCGGGCATCACGACGGCATGGTTCTTCGCGCCACCCAGCGCCTGGACGCGCTTGCCGTTGCCCGTGCCCGTGGAATAGATGTACTCCGCGACCGCGGTCGACCCCACGAAACTGACCGCCTGCACGCGTTCGTCGGTCAGCAGCGTGTCTACAGCCTCCTTGTCGCCGTTTACGAGGTTGAACACGCCGTCCGGCAGCCCCGCTTCTCTGAACAGGCGGGCGCAAAGCAATGGCGCCGTCGGGTCTTTTTCCGAGGGTTTCAATACGAAAGTATTGCCGCAGGCGATCGCCATCGGGTACATCCACATCGGCACCATTGCCGGGAAATTGAACGGCGTGATGCCGGCGACCACGCCGAGGGGCTGGTGGTCCGACCAGCTGTCGATGCCCGGGCCGACGTTCTTGGAGAACTCGCCTTTCAGCAGTTCCGGGATGCCGCAGGCGTATTCGACGACCTCCACGCCACGAACGAATTCGCCCATCGCGTCGTCGAGCACCTTGCCGTGCTCGTCCGTGATGGCCGCGACGACCTCGTCGGCATTCTCCTCGAGCAACTGCTTGAAGCGGAACATGATTCGCGCGCGCTTGATCGGCGGTGTGTCGCGCCAGGCGGGGAAGGCGGCTTCCGCCGCGGCAATGGCCTCTTCGACGGTCTGCCTGGACGCCATCGCGACGTGCCGGGTCACTTCGCCGGTGGCCGGGTTCGTGACCGGCTCGGGCCGATTCGTATCGGCAACGTCCAGGCCGTTGATGAAATGACCGACGACGTTCGCCGTGTCGACATCGTGTGCGGGGCGGGCGCTCATGAGTACTCCTTCTGGCTACGGCTAGTCGATGCTGTCGAGGACGCGACGTACGCTGTCGAACGCCTTGTTCCAGTCATCCAGCTTCGAATTCAGGAATGGCGAAAAGCTGAGGATGTCCATGCCGTTGCGCACCATCAGTTTTTCTTCCCAGAAACAGCGCTTGTGCGTCTCCAGGCCTCTCGCGCCCGGCGCTCCGTCCCGCGGCGCCATCTCGATTGCGCCCATGAGGCCGAAGTTGCGCACGTCGATGACCTTGTCGTGATCCGCGAACGAGTGCAGCAGTTCCTCGAAGGGTTTCTCGAGGGCGTGCGCCTGCTCGAAAATGCCTTCTTCCTCGTAGACGTCCATTGCGGCAAGCCCCGCGGCGGCGGCGACCGGGTGTCCCGAATACGTGTAGCCGTGGAACAGCTCGATCATGTAGTCGGGGCCCTGCATGAAAGCGTCGTAAACATGGTCGCGCACCAGCACGCCGCCCATCGGGATCACGCCGTTCGTGAGACCCTTCGCCGTCGTTATGATGTCCGGCATCACGTCGAAACGCTCCGCGGCAAACGCCTTGCCGACGCGGCCGAATGCCGTGATGACCTCGTCGAAGATCAGCAGGATGCCGTGCTTGTCGCAGATCTCCCGCAGCCGTTCGAGGTAGCCAACGGGCGGCGGCAGCACGCCTGCCGAGCCGGCCACCGGCTCGACGATCACTGCCGCGATATTACTACCGTCGTGCAGCGCCGCGAGTCGCTCCAGGTCGTCGGCGAGGTGCGCGCCCCATTCGGGCTGGCCGCGCGAGAACGCGGTGTGCTTGATGTCCATCGTCGCGCGGATATGGTCGACGCCCGGAATCAGGTTCGGACTGAACACCTTGCGGTTCGGCACCATTCCCCCCACCGACATGCCGCCGAAGTTAACGCCGTGGTAGCCGCGCTCGCGGCCGATCAGCCGGGTGCGGTTACCCTCTCCCCGGGCACGGTGATAGCCGAGCGCGATCTTGAGTGCCGTGTCCACGGACTCCGATCCGGAGTTGGTGAAGAACACGTGATTGAAGCCCTCGGGTGCCATGCCGGTGACCTTGTCGGCCAGTGCAAACGACTTGTCGTTGCCGGACTGGAAGGTCATCGAGTAGTCGAGCTGCGCGACCTGTTTCTGCACGGCCTCGACGATCTTCGGGTGGCAATGGCCGATGCCCGTCGTCCACAGGCCCGCGAACAGATCGTAGATCCTGTCGCCATCGAGAGTCGTGTAGTGGTGGCCGCTGCCCGACGTAATAATGCGGGGCTTTTTCTTGAAATCCCGGTTGGCCGTGAACGGCATCCAGAAGGCGTCAAGTTTTTCGGCGGGTGCGCTCATGCTGTGACTGCTCCAGACTAAACAGGCAAATGAAGACTGAGTGTACGCCCGAGCAGCTATGTTAAACAATTAGTTAGTTGGGGATTCTTAAGCTGTTGATTTAACAGGCCTGTGACGCCAAACTGTTCATTAAGCTAAACAACCCTCGGGGAACTGACAATGGACCAGCCGATCGGTCGTCGCCTGCGGCATATCCGCTTGCGGCACAAGCTGTCGCAACGGCAGCTGGCGCGACAATCCGGCGTTGCCAACGCCACGATCTCGCAGATAGAAGCGGGCAAACTGAACCCGACCGTCAGCATGCTGAAAAAAGTGCTCGACGGCATCCCCGTACGCCTGTCGGAATTCTTCAGTGACGAGCCGGAAACGCCCGATCGCGTGTTCTTCCGAGCCGACGAGCTGACCGAGATCGCCGACGGAGGCGTCTCCTTCCGGCAGGTCGGGTCCAACCTGACCGGTAAGGCCATCCAGTTCATCAGGGAGTGTTACCAGCCCGGCGCCGGCACCGGTAAGCATGCCATTACCCACGAGGGCGAGGAATGCGGACTCATACTCAAGGGCAGGTTGCAGGTCACCGTCGGTGAACAGTCGGCGATACTGCGACCGGGCGATGCCTATTACTTCAGAAGTAATCAGCCGCACAGTTTCATGAATCCCGGCAGCGAACCCTGCGAACTGATCTCCGCCTGCACGCCGCCGAGTTTCTAGCCGGGCTGGCCAACGATAGCCGTTTAATGGCAAAGTTACCGCCCACGATTTTTAATCCAGATTAGAATTCTCATGGCTCAATTCGGCACCGTTTTCTGCGATCACATGGCTATCGCGCGGTATGAAAACGGCAGCTGGAGCGAGGCGGCGATCGCACCGCTCGCACCGCTGCCGCTGCATCCGGCATCTCACGTCTTTCACTATGCGAGCACCTGCTTCGAAGGTTTCAAGGCCTATCGCTGGCAGGACGGCAAGCCACGCATTTTTCGCCTGCACGACCATGTGGCGCGCATGCAGCGCAGCGCGAAGTCGCTGCACCTGCCCATTCCGGATGCGCACCTGCTGGCCGGAATGGTCGAGGACCTGGTGAGGCAGCAGATCGACGACATCCCGGAACCGCCCAGTTCGCTTTACCTGCGGCCGACCCTGATCGGTACCCTGCCGAACATCGGCGCGGCCGCCGCGCCGTCGACCGAGGCGATCCTGTTCGTGCTGGCGTCGCCTGTCGGCGACTATTTCGCTGGTGGTGCCAGGCCGCTGAAGCTGCTCGTCGCCGACACCTTTGCGCGCTCCACCGAGCAGCTCGGCAGCACGAAAACCGGGGGCAATTACGCGGCGGCGCTCGGGCCGACGCTGGACGCGAAGGAACAGTACGGGGTCGACCAGGTGCTGTTCTGTCCGGGCGGCGACGTGCAGGAGACCGGCGCCGCGAACTTCCTGCTGATCAGCGACGAGGAAATTATCACCAAGCCGCTGAACACATCGTTCCTGCACGGCATGACGCGTGCCTCCATCCTCGCGCTTGCAAAAGACCTCGGTTATCGCGTCAACGAGCGCGACTTCACGGTGGCGGAATTGCTCGAGTGGGTTGGCAGCTACGAGGCCGCCCTCTCCGGAACAGCGGCGACGCTGACCCCGGTCGGTACGCTGGTGTACGACGGCAAGACTATCCCGGTGCGGGATGGCGGCGCCGGGCCGAACACGGAGAGGCTGCGCCAGGCGCTGCAGGCCATCCAGTACGGCAATGCGCCGGATACGCACGGCTGGCTCACCGAGGTTAGCCTGTAGGAGCGGTTCTCGAACCGCGATGCTTTGCTAGATGGCCCGCGAGAAGCGCTTGTCGGTATCGATCTCGGCCAGGTGACGGTCGAACACCATCGCGATACAGCGCAGTAGCAGCCGGCCTTTCGCGGTGATGCTGATGCCGTCCGGGTCGAGGTCGATCAGCTCGTCGCTCGCCAGCGGCTGCAGGCGCTCGAGTTCGGACTTGAAGTAGTCACGGAAGTCGACGCCGTGGCTTGCATCGAAGGTGTCGAAATCGAGCCGGTCGTAACACATGAGCGCCTGGATCACCTCGGCGCGCAGCAGGTCGTCTTCGTCCACGGCAACGCCCTTCTTGACGGGCAGGTGGCCGTCCTCGATGAGCGTCTCGTATTCCATGGTGGTCACTGCGTTCTGCGCGTAGACGTTGCCGATGCTCGAGATCGAGCTCACGCCCAGGCCGATCAGATCGCAGCCGCCATGCGTGGAGTAGCCCTGGAAGTTGCGCTGCAGCGTGCCGTCGCCGCGTGCCTGCACGAGATCGTCTTCGGGCAGCGCGAAGTGGTCCATGCCGATGTAGATGTAGCCGCACTCGGCAAGGCGGTCGATGGTGCGGTGCAGGATATCGAGCTTCGTCGAAGGTGCCGGGATGTCGTCGGCGTTGATCATGCGTTGGCCCTTGAACCGGTCCGGCAGGTGCGCGTAGTTGTAGACCGCGAGGCGGTCGGGACGCAGCCCGATTACCCGGTCCAGCGTCGCATCGAAACTTGCAACGTTCTGGTGTGGCAGGCCGTAGATCAGGTCGAAAGAAATCGATTTGAAGTTCGCATCCCTGGCCGCGTTGACGAGACCCGCTACCTCTTCGTAGGTCTGCATGCGGTTTACCGCTTCCTGCACGGTTGGATCGAAGTCCTGGATGCCGAGACTGAGCCTGTTGAAGCCGAGGTCGGTGAGGTATTTGATGCCGTCGGCGTCCACGGTCCTCGGATCAACCTCGATGGAAAACTCACGCGCCTCGCTCTCGTCGAAGTTGAACGCGCTGCGCAGTGTCGCCATCAGTTTGTCCATCTGGTCGTTATCGAGGTACGTGGGCGTACCGCCGCCGAAATGCAGCTGCTGCGTCTGCCGCGAGCGGTCGAAAAGTTCCGACTGCATCAGGATTTCCTTGTGCAGCATCTCCATGTAGCGCTCGACCCGGGCCTGGTTGCGGGTGACGATCTTGTTGCAGCCGCAGTAGTAGCAGAGCGAGTGACAAAACGGGATGTGCACGTACAGCGACAGGGGCGCTCCGCCCGCATTGCTGGCCAGCGCATTGGCGCGATACCCGGACTCGCCGAGACGCTCGCTGAACTGCAGGGCTGTGGGATAGGACGTGTAGCGTGGGCCGCGCCCGTCGTAGCGTTCGATCAGTTCCTGGTCGAAGCAGATGGCGGGGGGTGCCGGATTGACTGCAGGTACGTTTTTCATGTCGCCGATACTGGCCGAAGCAATAGGCCGATTATATGGGTATTTGCACCTATGGCGCAGCTGTCAGCCGCGCCTCAGGCCGTGCAAAAGGTACAGGGCGGCCGTAAGCAGGAGCAAGGCATTGGCCTGGTGGCCCACCGCCAGCGTCGTCGGCACCGCGTACAGGACCGTGAAAATGCCGAGGACCACCTGCAGGACCGCGACCACGAGCAGGGCGCTCGCGCCTGCGCGCGCGCGGTGGGGCAAATCAGCGCTTCTCGCGCGCAGCCAGTAAATGGCGATCAGCGTGAACGTGGTGAGAGCAAGCAGTCGGTGATCGAACTGCACGGTGGTCAGGTTATCGAAAAAATTCCGCCAGGCGGGCTCGAGGGCCAGCAGGCCGGGCGGGATCCAGTGTTCGCCCATTTTCGGAAACGTGTTGTAGATGAGCCCGGCGTCGAGGCCCGCGACGAAGCCGCCCGAGACGATCGTCACCGCGATCAGCACGGTGAGCGCCAGCGTCCGCGAATACCAGGGGTGAGGCGGGCCGCCGGGCGGTCCGTGCAGCAGTGACTGCGCGCGCCAGAACATCAGCGCGAACACCAGGAAGGCGGCAGACAGGTGCGCCGTCAGCCGGTAATGACTTACCTGGGGGGCGTCAACCTGGCCGCTCGCGACCATGATCTTGCCGATGACTGCCTGCAGGCCGCCGAGGGCGAACATGAGCAGGTACCAGGGCAGCTGGCGCCACGAGATGTATTTGCGCGCCACGAAGTACACGAGCGGCAGCAGGAACGCCAGGCCGAGTAGCCGGCCGAGCAACCGATGCAGGTATTCGAGCCAGAAGATCCCCTTGAAGCCGTGCACGTCCATGTGCGAATTGACCTGCTGGAACTCGGGTGTCTGCTTGTAGATTTCGAATACGCGCTGCCACTCGGTATCGGATAGCGGCGGCAGCGTTCCCATGATCGGCCGCCATTCGGCCATCGATAAACCGGAACCGGTCAGCCGGGTGACGCCCCCGAGAACGACCATCGCGAACACCAGTCCGCAGCAGACCAGCAACCAGGTCGCGACCACCCTGTCCCGGGAGCGGTTGTCGGAAAGTGCGTTCATGACGTGCGAAAGAATCCCTTTTCGGCAGGCGCGCAATCATAGCAGCAGCCGCGCCGACTTTGTCCAGCTGCGTGCTATTCTCGCCGCGTGAAGATAAGCCGCTGCAACAACCTCATGGATTTCCGCCGCGTTGCGAGGCGCAGGCTGCCGGCGCCGGTGTTTCATTACATGGACGGCGGTGCTGACGACGAGCTCTCGCTGGCACGCAATACGGCGGCATTCGCGGACTACGAGCTGCTGCCCTCGCAGCTTTCGGACGTGAGCAACATCGACCTGCGCTCGACGCTTTTCGGGCAGGACGTGGACTGGCCGGTGATGATTGCGCCGACAGGCGCTTCGAAGCTGTTTCATGCTGCCGGCGAGCCGGCAGTAGCGCGCGCCGCCGAGAAGTTCGGCATGTTTTACAGCCTGTCGACCCTGAGCACCGCGACGATCGAGGACGTCGCCTCTGCGACCGCCGGACCCAAAGCCTTCCAGCTCTATATCTTCAAGGATCGCGGCCTGACCGAGGACTGGCTCGAGCGTTGCCGTGAAGCCGGCTACGTTGCCCTGCAGCTGACCGTTGATACCCCGGTTGCCGGAAACAGGGAGCGCGACTTCGTCTACGGCTTCGGTGCGCCACCGCAATCCCGGGTGCGTCAGCTTGCGAGTTTCGCGCGTCATCCCGGGTGGCTTTACCGGGCGCTGATTCGCCAGGACCTCGAGATGGTCAACATCACGGGCGGCAGCGAGGCGGCGCGGAACTGGAAGGGCGGCATCCGCAAATACATCGACGAGCAGCTCGAGCGGTCACTGACATGGAAAGACGTCGAGTGGCTCGCCGGGCGCTGGCCGGGCGCGCTGGTGATCAAGGGCGTGCAGACCGTGGAAGACTGCCGTAAGGCGGCGGAGTCGGGTGCAACCGCCGTGATGTTATCGAACCACGGCGGACGCCAGCTCGAATCGGCGCCGGCACCCGTCGATTGCATCGCCGCGGTTGCTGATGCCTTGCGCGACCGCCTGGAGATCATTTGCGATGGCGGCATCCGGCGCGGCAACCACGTCGTCAAGGCGCTGGCCCTGGGGGCGCACGCCTGCAGTATCGGGCGCGGTTATCTGTTCGCGCTGGCGGCCGGCGGGCAGGCCGGCGTGGAGCGAGCACTCACGCTGCTGCGTGCAGAAGTGGAGCGCACGATGGCGCTCGCCGGTTGCGGCTCCGTCCGCAAACTCGGCCGCGGTTACGTCCGGCATCGCGGCTGACGCGCCACAATTCGCGCAAAGCTGCGCAATTCCCTCGTGTTGCCTTGGCGCCCGGAATTTCTGCTGCGGCGCGGCATCGCGCAAAAAATCCTCTAAAAAAGAGGTTTTACTATTTCTGCAACATTTCGACCGCATACTGCGTTTCCGCAAATTTGCGTAGCCGTCGGGATTTGCGGTTACGATGGTATTTCTGCACCGTTGCGGCGATGTCGTGCCGAGCGGGCAGGCGGGTTCTATTGAGGTAACTATGTCAGACGAAAGAGTTTCGGGAACCGTGAAGTGGTTCAACGATGATAAGGGATTCGGATTCATCGAGCGCGAAGATGGAAAGGACGTTTTCGTTCACCACAGCGCGATCGTTGCGGAAGGGTTCAGAACATTGAAAGAAGGCCAGAAGGTTACTATGGAAGTAACCCAGGGCCAGAAAGGACCGCAGGCGGAGAACGTCATCCCGGAATAAGGGATGCGATGTCGGTCCGCTGCGCGAGTTACCGACAAGCCCGTTAAGCGAGGTCTCAATCCGGCAGGTCGCGACAGGGACCTGCCGCTAACCCGTCGTTTTGCCCCGGTTCCGGTCTCAGTTGCTGGCCGTTACGCCGTCGTAGAGCAGCTTGCAGCCAACGGCGAACAGCAACACGTACATGAGGCGGAAGAAGAAGCGGTCCGACACACGCCGGTGCAGCCACACGCCCGTGTAGACGCCGATAGGCGCAAGCGGCGCAAGCACCAGCGACGTGACGAGATTGCCGGCGGACAGCTGCCCGAGCCAGCCGTAAGGCAACAGCTTGACGTAGTTGATGGCTGCAAACAGCAGCACCGTCGTCGCGACGAAGTCCGTTCGGTCGAGCGGCCGCCGCAGCAAATACATGCTGATCGGCGGTCCGCCGGAATGGGCGATGAAGCTGGTAAAGCCGCCTGCCGCTCCGGCAGCCACTCCCACCGCCGGCGAAAAATATGGCAACGCCGAATCGTGTCTGTGTCGCGCGGAGTAAAGGTAATGCAGGGTGAATCCGATGGCGACGATGCCGACGATGATCCTGACGGCTGCCGCGCTCATGAAGCCGAACAGCAGCGTGCCGGCAAGTATGCCGATCATCGATGCCGGCACGAGAATCCTGAGTTCCGGCCACAACCACCTGCCGCGGTAGGCCCACAGGCCGACAAGGTCCATCAGGCACAAGATCGGCAACAGGATGGCTGCTGCCTGCAGCGGCGAGATGACGAGCGCCATCAGCGGTACGGCGATTACGCCGAGCCCGCCGCCAAAGCCGCCTTTCGCGATCCCGAAGAGCAGCACGGCCGGCACGGCAGCCACGTAAAACCATGGGTCAGTGATCAAGGGATGCTCCTGCCGGGCGGACTTACCGGTCCCTTTGATTCATGCTTTAATCGGGGCCGGGCGACAAGCGTAGACAATAGTGAAACTCAGAATCCGTGACAATTCCGTGAGTCTGCTGCTCGCGCCGGGCGAGATCGAAACGCTGCGGACGCAAGGCGTCGTCTCCGCGCGAACCGGATTTCCGGGCGGGCGGGAATTTCGCTACGAACTCGAGAGCAGTCCCGCCAGCGTGGCGCCGGCCGCGTTCTTTTCCGACAACGTTCTTACCGTGCGCCTGCCCGAAACGGCGGTGCTGGCCTGGGCGACGACAGACCAGGCGGCCATAGAAGGTGAGCAGGTGCTCGTGGATGGCGAGAAGCTCGTTATTGTCGTCGAGAAGGACGCCGGCTAGTGAACGCGCCGCGCTACGTCGGTTTCGACAAGGCCTCGATCGATTTTCTCGAACAGCTTGCGGCAAACAACAATCGTGAGTGGTTCAGGGCGAACAAGGCGCGCTACGAGCAGCATGTGCTCGATGTGGCGCTGAGATTCATCCAGTCGATGCAGGATCCGCTTGCGCAGTTGGCGCCACAATTCACGGCGGTCCCGCAACGGGTCGGCGGTTCGCTGATGCGCGTCTACCGCGATACGAGGTTTTCGCATAACAAGCTTCCGTACAAGACCAACGTCGGTATCCAGTTTCGTCACCAGCAGGCGAAAGACGTTCACTCTCCGGGCTACTACGTGCACGTGGATCCTGACCGCGTGTTCGTCGGCGTCGGGATGTGGCGGCCTGATGCGGATTCACTGCGTGCGATCAGGGAGCGTATAGTCGCAAGACCTGCCGACTGGAAGGCCGTGCTGCGCGATACGAAATTTCGTCGCTATTTCGAACTCGGCGGCGAGTCTCTGAGTCGCGCTCCGCGCGGGTTCGACAAGGATCATGAGCTGATAGAGGACATCAAGCGCAAGAGTTTCATCGCGGCCCGCGAGCTCGATGTCGAGGACTGCACGAACCCGCAATTCCAGCGCAAGGTGGAAGCGTCCTTCGCCGTGGCGACGCCGTTCATGAAATTTCTGTGCAAAGCGGTCGGTGTGCCGTTCTAGAGGAACGAATCGATGACAGTTTTCAGTAACCCGGCGTTCGACAATCATGAACGCGTGCTGTTTTGCCGCGATGAACCATCCGGTCTTTGCGCGATCATCGCAATCCATTCGACGGCGCTCGGCCCGGCGGCGGGCGGCACCCGCCTGTGGACCTACGCGAGTGACGACGATGCGCTCTACGACGTGCTGCGATTGTCCCAGGGAATGAGCTACAAAAATGCGATGGCGGGGCTGCGGTTCGGTGGCGGCAAGGCCGTGATCATGAAAACGCCTGATTTTGAAGCGGGCGATGCGCTGTTCGAACGATTCGGTGAGTTCGTGGACACGCTCGGAGGCGACTACATCACCGCCGAGGACGTCGGCATGAGCGTGGACATCATGGCAACCATCGCGCGCAAGACGCGCTACGTATCAGGTCTGCCGCTGCAATCGGGCAAGGCCGGCGGCGACCCGTCGCCGAAGACTGCGTACGGCATCCTCTGCGGCATCCAGGCGGCGGTGAACACCAGGTTGGGCCGCGACGATCTGCAAGGTGTCCGCGTTGCCGTGCAGGGCGTCGGCCATGTCGGCTACCACGTGTGCAGACTGCTGCACGCCGCCGGGGCGACCCTGCTGGCATCGGACCTCGACGAGACCCGGGTAGACCGTGTGTGTGCCGAGTTCGGCGCCGAGCGCGTATCGAGTGCCGAAATCCTCTTCGCAGACGTCGATGTGCTCGCGCCCTGTGCGCTGGGGGCAATCCTTCACGAGGAATCGATACCCGGGATCAGGGCCGGCATTGTCGCCGGCGGTGCCAATAACCAGTTGCGCAGCCCGAAGGACGGTCAGAGGCTGGCGGACGCAGGCATCCTTTATGCGCCCGACTACGTGATCAACGCGGGCGGCATCATCAACGTGGCCTGCGAGTACTTCGGGGACGTGGACGATGAAGGCGTGACGGACCTCGTTGCGCAGATCGGCCCGCGGCTGGCCGGCATTTTCGACGAGGCGGCGCGTACGGGCGAACCGACGAACGTCATCGCCGACCGGCAGGCACGCGAGATCATCGCGGCTGCAGCCTGACGACGCTCAGGCGTCGATGGCTTTCTGCAGTTCGCGCAGGAGCGTTTTCGGGTTGGGCCGATCGATGATGTGCTTCGACAACTCGACGTAGCGGATGATGCCGTCCGCATCGATGACGAGCGACGTCGGCCAGATCGTGTCACTGCCGTACTCAGAGTAATAGTCTTTCGGGACGGCCGACTCCAGCAGCAACCCGAGTTTGCGGGTCGCCGAGAGGGACTCGTCGAGCCAGAACTCGAATTCGACCTCGAAAAACGCGGCAACGCGTCGTGTCGTTTCCTGGGGCTTCGGCGTGACGATAATGAGCTTTGCGCCGAGATCCACGATGTCCTTGTAGTACGCGGTCAGGTTCTTGACCTGCCGGCTGCAGAACGGGCACCAGTTGCCGCGTACGAAAATCATGACGACCGGCGTTCCCCGCAGGTTCCTCGTGTTCAGCCGCCCGCCGGATTCGTCGAGCGCTTCGAACTCGGGTAGCCGCTGCCCCTTGCGCAGTTGCTCGGGCACCGGTCGTGCGCCGCGCATCCGGTAGTAAAGGTAACCGCCGCCGGCGAGCAGCAGCACGACGATCACGCCGGCCCAGACGCTAGTCATGCGCCGCAGCCTCGCGCGCCGCGTCAGTTGTCGTAAGCACGATCTTGCCCATGTGTCGGCTGCTCTCCATCAGTTCATGCGCCGCCGGGGCAGCGTCGAGAGGAAACGTCTGGTGAATGATGGGCCTGACACGGCCGGAGTCAAGCAGCGGCAGCACATTGGATTCGACCTCGATGGCAATGCGCGCCTTCTCCGCCACGGTCTGGGGCCTCAGCGTCGATCCGGTGATGGTCAGGCGGTTCGCGAGCACGACCCGCAGATCGAGCTCCGCCACGGGACCCTGCAGAAAGGCGATGATGGAACAGCGGCCGTCCCTCGCCAATGACTCGAGGTTCTTCTGCGTATACGGGCCGGCCACCATGTCGAGGAGGACGTCGACGCCGCGACCGTCGGTCGCTTCGCGGATACCTGCCTGCCAGTCGTCGCTGCGGTAATTGAACGCCCGCTCAGCGCCAAGCCGTTCGCAAAACGTGCATTTCTCGTCGCTGCCCGCCGTCGTGAACACGCGGCAGCCGTGTGCCCTGGCGAGCTGGATGGCCGTGGTGCCGATACCGCTCGAGCCGCCGTGCACCATGAAACTCTCGCCGTCCCTGAGGCCGCAGCGCATGAACACGTTGTACCAGACCGTAAAAGACGTCTCCGGGATCGCGGCGGCCTCGACAAAGGAGAGGCGTGACGGTATCGGCAGGCAGTGGCTGCCTTCGGCGGCGCAGTATTCGGCGTAACCGCCGCCGTGAGTGAGCGCCATGACCCGATCGCCCGTTTTCCAGCGAGTGACCGCGCTGCCGACGGCAACGATCTCACCCGCAACCTCGAGCCCGGGCAACGGGCTCGCGTCGCGCGGCACGGGATACCGGCCGAGTCGCTGCAGCACGTCGGGGCGATTCACGCCGGCAGCGGCAACGCGGATCAGTACATCGGAGGGGCCGGGGCGCGGCACCGGAAAATCGATCTCCACAAGCATCCCGGGTCCGCCGGGTTCCTTGATCGAGATCGCCTTCATCATCCGCGGAATGGATTCGGCCACTTTGAGCCTCACTGACGTGGACAGCGTTGATGTTATGTGCATACTGACACGCCCGGCAAATCGAAAGACGACGGTGATGGGCGACAACCCGATCTTGTGGGAACCGAGCGACGAGAAACGCAGGTCGTCTGCAATGTACCGGTTCATGCGGCAGCAGCAATTCGACGACTACGAGTCCCTGTATCAATGGTCGATCGACGATTCGGCGGCGTTCTGGCAGGCACTCTGCGCGTTCTGCGACATTCGATTCGCGACGCCGCCTGAAACCATCCTCAGGCGTCCCGACAACATCATGGATGCCGGCTGGTTCGCAGGCAGCGAACTCAATTATGCCGAACATCTCCTGCGCCACCGGGACGGGCGTGAAGCGCTCGTATTTTCGGCAGAGAACGGGCAACGGCACGCGCTGACTTTCGATGAGCTGCGCACCGCCGTGGCGGACGTCGCGGCCGGCCTGAAGCGCGCCGGTGTCGCCAGCGGCGATCGCGTCGGCGGCTACCTGCCGAACTGCCCGGAAGCCATCATCGCGATGCTGGCTACGACCAGTATCGGTGCCATCTGGTCCTCGTGCTCGCCGGATTTTGGTGTCAACGGGGTCGTCGATCGATTCGGACAGATCGAGCCGAAGGTCCTGTTCACCGCCGACGCCTATTTTTATAACGGCAAACGCTTCGACTGTCTCGACACGGTGGCGCAGATCGTCAGGGCCATTCCCACTATCGAGCGGACCGTCGTGGTACCGTTTGCCGGTACCGCGGTGGATACTTCGCCGGTCGATAATGCCGTGACGCTCGGGGTCTTCGCCGAGCCCGGCGCCAGCCTCGTGTTCGAGCCCGTCGCATTCGACCATCCGCTGTTCATCATGTACTCGTCAGGCACCACGGGCGTGCCGAAGTGCATCGTCCACGGTCACGGTGGCACTCTGCTGCAAATCGTCAAGGAACACGTCCTGCATTGCGACATCGGTCCCGGCGATCGCGTTTTCTACTTCACGACCTGCGGCTGGATGATGTGGAACTGGCTTGCAACCGGCCTTGCGACGGGCGCGACGCTCGTGCTGTTCGACGGTTCGCCTTTCTTTGATGACGGCCGCGTCCTGTGGCAGATGGCGGAGCGGGAGAAGGTCACCGTGTTCGGTACCAGCGCCAAGTACATCTCCGCGCTGCAGAAAGCGGGCGTGAGGCCGCGCGATGAGTTCGATCTGCCGGAACTCCGCGCCGTGCTGTCCACTGGCTCGCCGCTCGCGCCCGAGAGTTTCGACTACGTTTATGACGCCATCGGCGACGATTTGCAGCTGTCGTCCATCGCGGGCGGGACCGACATCATCAGCTGTTTCGTGCTGGGCAACCCGACACTTCCGGTACGCCGGGGCGAGATCCAGTGCAGGGGGCTCGGCATGGCCGTGGAATTCTTCGACGACGACGGCAATGCGCTGATCGAGCAGCGCGGTGAACTGGTGTGCACGCGGCCATTCCCTTCGGCGCCCGTGGGCTTCTGGAACGACTCGGACAATGCGAAATACAGGGCAGCGTACTTCGAGAAATACCCGGGCGTATGGGCGCACGGTGATTTTGCCGAGCTGCGCCGGACCGGCGGCATCGTCATTCATGGACGATCCGACGCGGTGCTCAATCCCGGTGGCGTTCGCATCGGTACTGCAGAGATCTACCGGCAGGTGGAGAAGCTCGACGAAGTGGTCGAGAGCATTGCGGTCGGCCAGGACTGGGAGGACGACGTCAGGGTCGTGCTGTTTGTCGTCCTGCGCGAGGGTATCGAACTGGACGACGCGTTACGTGACCGGATTCGGCGCGTCATCAGGGAGAACACCACGCCGCGGCACGTGCCCGCGAAGATCGTCGCCGTTGCCGAGATTCCGCGCACCAAGAGCGGCAAGATTGTCGAGATCGCGGTTCGGTCCGTCGTTCATGGCGAGGCAGTGAAAAACACCGAGGCGCTCGCCAACCCGGAGGCGCTGCGGCACTTTCGCGATATTCCCGAGTTGAGCACGGCATAGGCATGAGCGTGGCTCCGGGCACCGTGATCGAGGGCTTCGAGGTCGTGCGCGGCCGCGTTGCGGAAGGCTGGATCGACGTGAACGGCCACATGAACGTCGCCGACTACCTCGGGGCTTTCGATTCCGCGGTCGTCGCCTTCAGGGAGCGTCTCGGCATCGACGACGACTACATCAGCGGCGGCCACTCGACCTTCGCGGTCGAATGTCACATGACGTATCAGCGCGAACTGACGCTGGATGTCCCTTACCTGATTACGACACAGATACTCGGTTACAGCCGCACCGGGCTGCACCAGTTCAACCGCATGTATCACGCCGAAGCGCTGTACCTCGCGTCCACCGCGGAATCGATGACCTTACACGTCGACCTGGGTACGCGTAAGGTTACGCCCTGGCCCGACGCGGCCATCGCGAAGCTCGATACCGCCGCGCGCGAGCAGGGCCGCATGCCGCGCCCGTCGCAGGCCGGCCGGCAAATCCGCTTGAAAAACCCACTGTTCCTGACGGAGTGACCAGAACGTGACGAAGCAATACCTGCTGGCGATCGACCAGGGTACGAGCAGCAGCCGTGCCGTCATTTACGACGAAGGCGCCAACGCCGTTGCCAGCGCGCAGCAGGAATTCCGGCAGATCTACCCGAAATCCGGCTGGGTCGAACACGATCCCGAGGAGATCTGGACCTCCGTCAGCAACACCATGCGGGACGCGATCGGCAAAGCCGGCATCACGCCGGGCGATGTCACCGGCATCGGCATCACCAACCAGCGCGAGACGACGCTCGTGTGGGACCGGCGCAGCGGTAAATGCATTTACAACGCGATCGTCTGGCAGGACAGGCGCACCGCCGAACGTTGCCGGGAGCTCAGGGAGCGCCACGGCGACGAGCTGGTTGCCGGCAAGACCGGGCTGCGCCTCGACCCGTATTTTTCGGCAACCAAGGCGGCGTGGATACTGGACAATGTGGAGGGCGCGCGGCGCCTGGCCGACGACGGCCATCTTGCGTTCGGCACCGTGGACAGTTTCCTGCTGTGGCGGCTCACCGACGGGGCGGCGCATGCCACCGACGCGACCAATGCGTCGCGCACGATGCTGTTCAACATCCACACGCAGCGCTGGGACGACGAATTGCTGCAACTGCTGCAGATACCGCAGTCCATGCTGCCCGAGGTGCTCGACTGTGCTGCCGAGTTCGGCTCGACGACCGATGCCGGCTTCGGCGCCGCGGTTCCCGTGTGCGGCATCGCCGGCGATCAGCAGGCCGCGCTGATCGGGCAGGCCGGTTTCGATTACGGCATGACGAAGAGCACCTACGGCACCGGCTGCTTCGTGATCGCCAATACCGGCGATACCGCGCTCGCGTCGCAGAACCACCTTCTCACGACCATCGCCAGCCGTATTGGCGGCAAGGTCACGTACGGCCTCGAAGGCAGTGTGTTCGTCGCGGGCTCGGCACTGCAGTGGCTGCGAGACGAGCTGCGCATCATCGATGCCGCGCCGGATTCGGAGCGGGTCGCCAAGCGCACCGGTATCGTGGACGATGTATACGTGGTACCTGCGTTCGCCGGTCTCGGCGCGCCTTACTGGGACCCCGATGCGCGCGGCGCAATCATCGGTTTGAGCCGGGGCAGCGGCAGCGATCAGATCGTGACCGCGACGCTGCAGGCGGTTGCCTACCAGACGCGGGACCTCGTCGATGCGATGACGGACGATGGCATTGCACCGAGCGTCATTCGTGTCGACGGCGGCATGGTCGCGAATGACTGGTTCCTGCAGTTCCTCGCCGACATTCTCGATGTACGCGTTGAGCGCCCGGCCAATGTCGAGTCCACGGTGCTCGGGGCCGCCTATCTCGCTGCGTTGCAGTGCGGGCTGATCGACAACCTGCAGCAGGCTACGCACCTCTGGCGTTGTGACGCAGAGTTCGAGCCGAGAATGTCGGCGGATCAGCGCGAGGCGTTGCTTTCGGGCTGGGCGGCGGCGGTTGCGCGGGTGCGTGGCGCCAGGTAACGCTCGAACTGCAGCGTCGAATGTCGCCAGCTGCGGCTTTCGACGAAGGCGCGGCACTCGTCACGGTCCAGTTGCAACGCCCGGCGGCAGGCCTCCTGCAGGTCGTCGTCGAGCGCGCCCACACGCGTGGACGTGATGACATCGATAGGCCCGTCGACAGGCAACGCTGCGACGGGCAGTCCGCAGGCCATTGCCTCGAGCATGACGATGCCGAAAGTATCCGTTCGGCTGGGAAACACGAACACATCCCCGCCCGCCATATGCCTGGCAAGTTCCCGGTCGAAGCGATACCCGAGGAAGTGAGTGTCCGCGTAGCGGGCTTCGAGCCGCTTTCGGTCCGGTCCGTCTCCGATGACGACTTTGCTGCCGTGAAGCTCCAGGTCGAGAAAGGCCTCGATGTTCTTTTCGACGGCAACCCGGCCCATGTAAATCCAGATCGGCCGTGGCAGGCCGTATTCGAAGCGCTCGTCCGGTGAGAATAGCTGCGTATCGACGCCACGCGACCAGATGACGACGTTGGCGAAGCCACGGCTCTCCAGTTTTTCACGGATTCGCTGAGTCGGCACCATCGTGCGCGCCGCAGGGCGATGAAACCAGCGCAGCAGCCTGACCGTCCAGCTGATCGGAATCGGAGCGCGGGCACGCACGTACTCGGGGAACTGGGTGTGATAGGCCGTCGTAAACGGCAGCCGACGGCGAACGCAATAGTTGCGCGCGGCGAGGCCCAGCGTTCCCTCGGTCGCCACATGGACGCAGTCCGGGTCGAATGCGTCCAGCTCGCGTCGCAAGCCGCGGCCCGGAAATACCGCAAGTCGGATTTCCGAATAGGTGGGCAGCGGCAACGTCCAACGGCCGTCCGGCGTGACCATGCGAACCTCGTGCCCGAGCGCCTCGAGTTCATCGCGGGTCTTGGTCAGGGTCTGCACGACGCCGTTTACCTGCGGTTTCCAGGCGTCGGTGACGATCGCTATGCGCATGGTCGGCATCGTCGCCGCGAGTCGTGAAGGAGAGGTTACAGGTTGGTTAAGCGCTGTTTACAGTGCTACGGCAGCTGTACCAACTTCGTCACGAAACCATAAGGTCTACGTAGCATTATCGGGTCAGAATCCTGCCGGAATAACCCGGAGCCGGTTGAGTATTGGTCGACTATAGCTGACCGGCTAACCGGCTAATCAGCAAAACGGCTCCAGGCAACCGCCGACCAGACCAGCAACACCAGCGTCAGGCTGACGAAAACGGCCGCAGAGCCCAGGTCCTTGGCGCGGCCCGACAGCTCGTGGTGTTCTTCGCCGAAGCGGTCGATGGCGGCTTCCACGGCAGAATTCAGCAGTTCGACGATGAGCACGAGCAGCAGGCACGCGATGAGCAACAGCCGTTCGTAGGTCGTCTGACCCAGCCACAGGGCGAGCGGCGTCAGGATGATGCCCAGGGTCAGTTCCTGGCGGAACGCCGATTCGTGCCGCCACGCGTGCATGAAACCCTGCGCGGAAAAACGTGCGGCGCGAACCGCGCGCATGATGCCGGTGTTGTCTGGCTTACCCACGGTAAATCCTCGTCGTTGAGCCAGGAATCCTGGCGGCCCGGTTTGCTCAGGCGGAGAGGATAGCAGGCAGCGCAGGGTCTCGGCATCGCGAAAGTGCAGTGGCCGGTTCTCAAGGCGTGCTTACGCTTGGGTGACGAAGATGTTGCCCTTGACTGAATCCGTCGATGGCCCAATGATTGCGAGGCAGAATTGCACCGCCATCCGACGCCATCGAAAGCGCAGCCAGACTTGCTCAGAGCCCGACAAAAAATCGGAAAATACCGCATTCTGGGACGAATCGCGTCCGGGCCCCTCGCTGACGTATACCGCGCCCACGATACGATTCAGAAGCGGCGGGTCGCGCTCAAGATACCCAAGCAGGACGAGCACACGGGCCACGAGGAGTTCCTGCATGAAGTCCGGGTCGCCACGAAGCTGCAGCATCCGAACATACTGACAGTGCTCAATGCGTGTTATATCGACGACCACTTCGTGATCGCGATGGAACTCGGCGAGGAGTCACTGGCCGATCGCATCGAGCGGCGCATCTCGACGGCGCGCGCGCTGGATCTCGCCGGCCAGGCTATCGCGGCCCTGGCCCATGCCCATGAGCACAAGATCATCCATTGCGACATCAAGCCGGAGAACTACATCCTGTTCCCCGGCAACCAGCTGAAGCTCTGCGACTTCGGATTCGCAAAGATCAGCCTGCGTACGCTCAAGGCCTCCGGTTCCGGCACCATCGATTACATTGCGCCGGAGCAGGCAATGGGCAGGCCGAAGTTCCAGTCCGACGTGTTCTCCCTCGGGCTGGTGCTCTACAGGCTGTTCTCGGGCAAGCTGCCGGAATGGCCGTTCGCCTGGCCGATGGTCGGCCACGAACGATTGGTCGCGAAGGTGCGTCCCGAGCTGGTCGAGATGCTAAGGAAGGCGATCCAGCTCGATCCCGCCGATCGTTACCGCGATGCCGTGCAGATGATGTCGGCATTCGAGCAATTGCAGAGTCACGCCCGGCGCCAGAAACGAACCAGGACGCGCGGCGATCGCAAGGTTGGCAGCTCCTGGCGGCGTATGCAGTGGCGGGAATTTCAACGGCATTACAAGAAGGTCCTCGATACCCGGCATCAGTGCCGGCACTGCGAAGGGCCCGTTGCAGAGAGCATGCACGCGTGTCCGTGGTGCGGATTCGACAACCCCGCGAGGAGTTCGGAGTCGTCCATGCCCTCCAGCTGCCCGCGGTGCGAACGCGGTGTCAAGAACGACTGGGATTACTGTCCGTGGTGCTACGGGCCCGGTTTCGTCGAGGAGACCTCGCGCAAGTACCCTGATAAACGATACTCCGCTCGCTGCAGCAACAAGCGCTGCCGCGGGCAGTTGATGCCGTTCATGCGCTATTGCCCGTGGTGCCGGATGAAAGTGCGGAAGCCGTGGAAGCTGTCTGGCAGCCGGCATTGCTGCAAGGCCTGCGGCTGGGGCATCGCACGGGAGTTCTGGAACTACTGCGCCTGGTGCAGGGAGCCCGTCAAGCGCGCCTGACAGCGCGTGCGGTTAGCGACATGTCGAATCTCATAGGCGGCCTGCTGTTACTGGACGGTGCATTCAAGCCGGACAGCCAGGCCGCGAGCGTGGGCGGCGGATCCGTGGTCGCGTTCACCGAGCGCTCGCCTGACAAGGATACGGAGAACGAAGACACCATCGCCGTTATCCCGTGGGGCCCCGAGTCCGTCGTGCTGGTGGTCGCGGATGGCGCCGGTGGCCTGCCTGCCGGCAAGCGTGCGTCCTTAACGGCGGTCTCGTCGCTCGTCGAAGCCCTCTCGGTTGCGATGTCCGAGACCATCGTTTTGCGTACCGCGATTCTCGACGGCATCGAAGCTGCAAACGAGGCCGTAATGCGGCTCTCGAACGGATCTGCAACGACGATGACGGTGCTTACGATTGAGGGGCAGCTCGCGCGCTCCTACCAGATCGGTGACTCCGAAGCGCTGGTCGTCGGCCAGCGCGGCCGCATCAAGCTGCAGACGACGGCGCATTCGCCGACCGGTTTTGCGGTCGAGGCGGGATTTCTCGACGAGCGCGAAGCGCTGCACCATGCGGAACGGCATCTCGTGTCGAACTTCCTCGGTACGAGCGATATGAAGATCGACATCGGCGCGCCGGTAGAACTACGGCCGCGCGACACCGTGCTGCTGGCGACTGACGGGTTGATGGACAACGTGCATCTGGAAGAGATCATCGAGCACATTCGCAAGGGGCCGGCGGAAGCTGCCGTGGATGCGGTCGTGGATCTTGCGCGCCGCCGCATGCAATCGAACAACAGCAAAGAGCCGTCCAAGCCCGATGATCTGTCACTTATCGTTTACAGAAAACGGCCGCCGGCACGGCGCAAATCGCGCCGCAAGTCCTAATCCGGATTCGCTTACTGATATAAAATTTATTTAAATCATGAGCTTGCCATTACTTTGTCGAGATACTCGCACGTGTCCGCGGGCTATTGATTGACTACTGGCAGCGTATTATCGTCACAGGGGGTCACACGCGCGTTTGCGCGCCCCGGCGCATGCCGGAATTCCGATGGAACTCCGGCGTACGTTTCGCGTTCAAAGCAAGGAATACCGGTCGTTCCGGGTCGACACGACGTAACCGGCCGGGCCTCCACACTCGTCATCGAGAGGCACGAGTAAATGAACCGCAAACAGTCAGCCAGATCTTCAGTCAGCTGGGCCGGAACCGGCCTGGTTGTGTTCGCCGCGGCGCTTTTCGTTACCGGCTGCAAATCCTCGGTCATCCAGCCCCCCAGCAGTGGCATTCCGTCTCCGCCATCGGGCGGCATGCCGTCACCGCCATCCGGCGGAGGTTCGCAGGGCGGCGAACAGGGCGGTGAACAGAGCGGTGGCGAGCAGGGTGGCGGCGAGCAGGGCGGCGGCTCTCAGGGTGGCGGCCAGCAGGGCGGCGGCCAGCAAGGTGGCGGCTCGCAGGGCGGTGGTCAGCAGGGCGGAGGATCGTCCGGTGGCGGTTCGTCCGGCGGTGGCGCGTCGTCACCCAGCGGCAGTTCATCGGGCGGCGGAGCCGGGCAGTCCGGCGGTGTCGGCAGCGTTCCGCAAGTCGAATTCCCCGCGCCGGGAGGCGCGCCCGGCATGAGTGGCGGTGCTGGCGGCGACGGCGCCGATGGTGCCGCCGGCGAGGGTGCCGATGGCGGTGACGGCGATGGCGAGAGTGCCGGCGACTGTGGCAACACTGGTCCGCTTCCGGGTGGCGTCGGCGGCATGGGCCAGGCCGGAGAGTGCCTGGGCGGCGGCGCGTCTGCGAGCGAGTCCGCCGAGGCGGCCGGCGGTGGTGCGGGTGCCGGTGAAGGCGCGGAAGGCGACGCGGCCGGTGAAGGCGGCGCCGCGGGCGGAACCGGAACCGGCGGCGCGGGCAGCGCCGGCCAGTTTCCCAACGAGACGGACGCCGAGCGTGCCGAGCGGCTCGGCCGCGAACTGGACGAATCGATCGGTGGTTTCGACGAGGTGTTGAGCGAAGAGCAGCGCGAAGTCGCGTCGGTCGGCCGCAACATGGAAGGCTTCGGCGGTAACGGCGGCTCCGGTGGCGGCGCCGGCGGTATCAGCCTCGGGGAACAGGCGGCAGGCGGCACGGGCGCTGGCTCGGTAGCGGTGGCCAACCAGCCGCAGGCGCAGCGCGAATCGCCGGTTGCCGGTCTCAGCGAGGAGGAAGTTCGTGAGCGCACGCCGGACGACATCCCGGTAATGGTGGATGACGATATCATCGCGCGGCAGCTGCGCGAGGCGGCACTGGCGGAAGAAGACCCGGAACTGCGCGAGCGCCTGTGGGAAGAGTATCGTAAGTACAACGGAATCTAAGGAGACGGTTTGCGAACAATGAGGAGAGCAGCACCGCTTGTCGCCCTGGCCTTTCTTGCCGCCCAGGGCTGTACCGTCAACGAAATCATTACTGCCGAAGAAACCGAGCTCGTTGTCGCGGATGACCCTGTCGACGAGGCCTTGTTGCTCGATATCGGCGTCGTCGAATTCGAAGACGGGGTGCCGGAAGATAACGACCCTACCGATACCCGCATCTACGAGGAAATTCGCGGCGCGGAAGCGCGCTATCTGCCGTACCACCTCAAGACGACGCTGCAGGGTACCGGGCACTGGGGCGCGGTGCGGGTGATCCCGTCACGCGAGGCATTCACGGACGTCATTATCAGCGGCCGCATCGAGAAATCCGACGGCGAGTACGTGAAGCTCGAGATATCGGTGGACGATGCGACGGGCCGGCACTGGTATTCCGAGAAATACACGGCGCAAACGGGCGTCTCGTCGTATTCGGAGCGGCGTGACCGGCGCCTGGACCCGTACCAGAAGGTGTTCAACGACATCGCGAACGATTTGCAGGCCTTCGTGGCGGGCATGCCGCCGACGGAAATCAGGCGCATCCGGCAGGTTTCCGAGCTGCAGTTTTTCGCTGAGATGTCGCCGGCGCAGTTCGGCGAGCACCTGACGACCGACGAAGACGGTATCGTGCAGGTCCAGCGCCTGCCCGCCGAAAACGATCCCGCCGTCGCGCGCCTGCGGCAGATTCGCGAGCGCGACCGACTGGTCGTGGATACGCTGAACGAGCATTACGCAAATTTCTATTACGGCATCGCGATCCCTTACAGCGCGTGGCGCAAGACATCCCGCGAAGAAGCCATCAATTATCGGCAGGTCAAGCGCTCGGCCACGCTGCAGACGCTGATGGGTGTCGTCGTCCTTGCCGGTTCGCTTGCAGTCGACACGGACAGCTCGAGTTCGTCGACGCGGCGCATGCAGCGCAGCCTGCAGAGCATCGGCATTTCTCAGGGCATCGACCAGATATTTGCCGGCTTCTCGCGGCGTTCCGAAGCGTCGCTGCACGTCGAGGCGATCAAGGAGTTGTCGGAATCCTTTGGCTCGGAGGCCGCGCCGATGGTGATCGACGTGGAAGGCCAGACGCGCCGCCTGACGGGCACGGCAGCGGCACAGTATGAAAGCTGGCGCCGCTTGCTTCGTGAAATCTACGAGGCGGAAACCGGCTTTCCGACGCCGATCGAGGTCGGGTCACCCGCTCGCGAGGCTGAACCGACTGGATGAGCGATCGAAAACCGGCGCGAGTCCTCAGCGATGGCACCCGGCTCGCTAATCGGTATACCTTAGCCCGCCGCTTAGGCAGAGGAGGCGCGGCCGAGACCTGGCTCGCGACGGACAGGATCACACGCGCATCCGTTGCGCTCAAGGTACTGGTCGATGACCGCGTCGGCAGCGACGCATTGCGGCGCGAATGGCAGCTCGCCATTCGCCTGATGCACGCACACATCGTGCGCGCGTTCGAATTTCACGAAGACGACGGCGCGTTTTACAGCCTGCAGTTCATCGACGGTCCGGACATCAGCGCGCTTACCGGTGCGCCCCCGGCAGACTCGCTGCCGCCTGTCGCCCTCATCGCAGACGCGTTGCGATATGCACACGCAAAAGGGGTCGTTCACCGGGATCTCAAAGCCGCGAATATTCTTCTCGATCACAACGGCGCGCCCTACCTGATCGATTTCGGTGTTGCCGCGACTCGCGGCGATGATCCTGGCGGCGGTTCGCTCATTGCGGCCAGTCCGCAACAGCTGTCGGGAGCCGAGGCTGATCCGGCCGACGATATTTTCGCACTCGGCGGGCTGGTTTATGAGCTGGTGAGCGGGCGTTCGCCCTGGAGTTCGCAGGATACGGCGCAAGACATTCTCGAAAGGGAGCCGCCGCCGCTCGCTGCGGCCGACGGGTCTGCCGTTGCGGCCGGCCTGCAGGATCTCGTTGCCCGGATGCTCGACAAGGATGCGTCGCAGAGGCCGGATGCGGAAACCGTCGCGAGCCGCCTGGCGGAACTCGGTTACGCGCCGGCAGCGGCCCCGAAGCGCTATGTTGCCTCGGCCGGCGGCGTGCGAGACGAGGTCATCGAGACACGGGAAGCCATCCGTCCGCTGCGGCAGGCGCCGCGGGCCCCGAGCGCCGCGGGCACGGCCTCATCGAGCGGCATGAGCCCGCGGACGCTCGGAATCAGTCTTGGCGTGTTGCTGCTGCTTCTGCTCGGTGTCGTCTTCCTGTTGCCGAAAACGGTCGAAACGCCGGGAGTCGAGCCGGCCACGGATACGACGGCGCCGGAGGACGCGCCGGCGGCGACGGCTCGTGAGGAGCAGGAACCCGAGGTCGAGTTCAATGAAAACACAGACGACCTGAGCGGCCGCGACCAGCGTGTCCAGGACCGGGCGGCTACCGAGGAAGTGCTGGGCGAGCTGCTGGCCAAGATGGATACACTCGAGAGCCGCGCCGTGCAGCGCTGGGGCGGTTTGCGATTTTCGCGCGCGCAGGCTGTTTACGCCGAGGGCGACGAAGCTTACCTGGCTCGCGACTATGCCACGGCGTCGCAAAAATACCGCGAAGCGATCGAAATCGTCGAACCGCTGCTCGATGAAGTCGACAAGGTTTTCGAGTCGACCTACACGGAAGCGCGTGCGGCACTGGAGGCTGCCGATCCTGTCGAGGCGGTACGCCTGTTCGATCTCGCCGCTGCGATAAGTCCCGGTCACCGCGGCGCGCAGGAGGGGCTGCAGCGGGCTCGCAATCTCGAGACCGTGCTGTCGTTAATGGACCAGGGGCTGGCGCATGAAAAGCAACTCGAACTGCAGGCGGCGCGGCAAAGCTTCGAGCGTGCCGTCGAACTCGATCCCGCCTGGGAGCCTGCGCAGGTAGCGCTCGAGCGCGTCCGCGGCACGATTACGCAGATGGAGTTCGACATGCGCATGACGGAGGGGCTGACCGCGCTCGCCGAAGGCGATTACCTGGGTGCGCGTGCGGCGTTTCGCATGGCGGAGAAACTGAAGCCGGGCTCGCCCGAGCCGGCCGATGGACTTATGCAGGTCGACCAGGGTATCCGGCTGCAGGACATCACGGCGCTGGAACGCAAGGCAGAGCAGCAGGAACAAGCCGAAGAGTGGAGTGACGCAACCGCAACCTACGAGCGCGTTCTCGAACTGGATTCCAATCTCGCATTTGCGCAGGACGGCATTGTCCGGACAAGGCAGATGGAAGCCCTGCACGAGACGCTGGACAAGTTCATCGCCGAACCGGACAGCCTGAGCCGGCCGTCGACCATGCAGTCTGCAACCGGGTTGCTGCTCGACATCACGCGTATGCAAGACATCGGACCGCGCCTGGCGGATCGGCGCGACGAGCTGTCGAGGCTGCTGAAGCGCGCCGCGACGCCCCTGACGGTAAGGTTTGTTTCCGACAACCAGACCGACGTTTCAATCTACAAAGTTGGTAAACTCGGCAGCTTTGACGAGCATGAGCTCCGCCTGCGGCCCGGCACCTACGTTGCGGTCGGCATACGCCCCGGGTACCGTGACGTGCGTCGCGAGTTCCGCGTGGCGCCGGAGATTGACATGGAGCCCATTGTCGTTCGCTGCGAGGAACCCATTTGAGTCTGAACCTATTCATCAGGGATGTTGAAGGCGAACGACGCATAGACACGGAGCGTTTGCCGATTCGGGTCGGCACCGGCAACGACTGCGAGTTGCGCCTGCCCGGTCCCGGCGCGGCGCCGGTCATGATGCTCGACGTACTCGACGACGTGCCCTTCGTGCAGCCCGTCGGCCGCGACGAATCGATGGCGATCAACGGCGAGCCGCTCGCCGCGAGCCGCCGGCTGCAGGACGGGGACGAACTGCGGTATTTCGGTAGCCGCATCGTCGTGCACCTGGATGCGACGCGCCTGATCCTGGAGGTCCGGCTCGAAGACAGCGCCTATGTCACCAAGCCGCCCGATCTCGGCGACACCGGTGAACAGCCGGCCGAGGAGACCATCGCGCCGACGGCGTTCCGCCGTGCGGCGGAAACGCCTGCGGCGACCGCGGAGAAGGCCGGCCATGGCACTCTGCGCTGGGTCATTGGCACAGCCCTCATCGTTCTGGTCGTGGTTTCGTATCTCCTGTTCACGGCCAAGTCGGTGAAGTTCGAGGTAACACCCGGCGAGCCGGATACGTTCTTCGTCAGTGGCGGCTGGTTCCGCATGCCGCTTGGCGATCGCATACTGCTGCGCAAGGGCAGCTACACCGTGCAGGTATCCCAGGAGGGCTATTTCGACGTTACGCAGAACTTTGAAGTGGGGGATGAACAGAACATCATCATCGACATCGAGATGCGCAAGTTGCCGGGTCACGTAACCATCGTCACGAATCCGCCCACCGAGGCGACAGTCGCGATCAACGAAAGCGAGACAGGGGCGGCCCCGTTCGGTCCGATCGAATTACTTCCTGGCGAGCACAGCGTCAGCGTGCGTGCGGAGCGATTTCTGCCCTACAGCGGCGTGATCAATGTGCCCGGCCTCGGCAGGCACGAACAGCTCAGCGTGCAGCTCGTGCCGCGCTGGGCCGAGGTCACGATCGACTCGGAGCCGCCGGGGGCGCGCATCTATGCGGGCGAGGAACAGGTCGGGGAAACGCCTGCCACCATCGAGCTCATGGAGGGGACGCACCAGCTCAGCGTGGTGCGGGACGGCTTCGGTGCCTGGGACGGCACAGTGGTTGCGGAGCCCAATACCGACACGGCATTGCCGCTGATACGGCTGCAGCCGGCCAACGCCAGACTGCTCGTCAGCTCGATCCCGCGAGGCGCCAACGTTACCGTTAACGGCCGTTATCGCGGCCAGTCGCCGATAACGCTCGATCTCGCGCCGAACGTGAATTACGAAATCGGGCTTTCCAAGGCCGGCTACGGGCTCACGAGCCGCAAGGTGCGCCTCGCGGCGGCCGCCAGCGACTCGATCACGGTCGACCTGACCGCAAGGACCGGTACGCTGACGGTCAACGTGCAGCCGGCCGACGCCACCGTCTACGTCGACGGGCAGGCACGCGGCACGGGCAACGCGACGTTGCGCCTCAGTTCGGCACCGCATCGTATCGAGGTGCGCAGGGCCGGTTATGAATCGTGGTCGCGCACCGTGACGCCGCGGCCCGGCTATCCGCAGACGCTGTCGGCTCGCCTCCGCTCGCTCGAGGAGATCGAACGCGCGTCCGTGTCGCTCGAGCGCAAGACAGCGGCCGGGCAGGTTCTGCGCCTGGTCGAGCCGGGCACGTTTACGCTCGGTTCGTCGCGCAGCGAGCAGGGCCGGCGGGCGAACGAGGTGATCGTTCCCGTCGCGCTGACGAAATCGTTCCTGATCGGCGTGAAGGAAGTCAGCAACCGGGAATTTGCGCAATTCCGCGAGAACCACGACTCGGGCGCCGACATCCACGCGTCGATGGCGGGTGACAACAATCCGGTGGCCAACGTTACCTGGGCGGATGCTGTGCAATACTGCAACTGGCTCAGCGCCCGCGAGGGATTGACGCCGGTGTACAAGGAGGAATTCGGCGAGTGGGTTGCCATCCGGCCGTTTCCGGACGGTTACCGGTTGCCGACGGAGGCCGAATGGGCGTGGGCCATGCGTTACCAGGGTGGAAACGGCGCACTCAAGTACTCCTGGGGCAAGGAATGGCCGCCGCGGCGCGACGCGGGCAACTATGCCGACAAGTCCGCCGCTGATCTCGTACCCACGATCATTCCCGGCTACGACGACGGCTTTGCCTCGACGGCGGAGGCCGGCAAGTTTCCCGCCAACGCGCTGGGGATATTCGACGGCGCGGGCAACGTGGCCGAATGGGTCAACGATTTCTACACGGTGCCGGCACCCGGAGTGACTGCGCCGCTGGTCGATCCTCTCGGTCCCGAGCGTGGCCAGTCGTATGTCATCCGGGGGTCGAGCTGGCGTCATGCGACGCCGACCGAATTGCGTCTTTCCTTCCGGGACTACGGCAGCGCGGCGCGGCCGGACGTCGGTTTTCGAGTGGCCCGCAATGCCGACTGAATTTCATGCGACAATTGCGCACCGCGGCGGTCAAAGGAACAGGTGAGTAAAGAGGATCGACCATGCACCGCTACTTGTTGACCATTTTGCTGCTGGCTGCGGGCGCCTGGGCGCAGGACAATGCGCCTGAGGACGAGGCCGAGAGCCCGGAGTCCCGGGAGACGGTAGAGGAAGCATCCGACGAACAGGAAGACGATCTCGATCTCGACGAGGAAAGCTACCTGGATGCAGAGGAAGAGGATTTCGTGCCGACCGAGGACATTCCGGCCGACCAGGCGATCCCCTTTCCAACGGATATCTAGGACCGATTTTCAGACCTGGCATTGCTGATTTATGAAGAAGAAGAACATTCCTGTCGAGTTCGTGTACCAGATGTTCGCGTTGATCATCGCGATCATCGTCGTGCATGCGTTCTATGTGTCGGTAATACGGCCGAACGCGGCACAGATAATCGAGGAACAGAACGCCGCGGCTGCCGCCGATCCCGACTACGTCCGGGAGCGCCGCATCCCGGTGCTGATCAAGGACCTCGAACAGGAAGCCTGTTTCATCCTCATGTTCTGGGCGCTGGCGATCATGGGATTCAAGGCGGTCAAGGTCACGCGTGAACGTCGTTTGCTCGACGTCGACCTCGTGCCGGTTGCCGAAGGGATGCGAATATTGCCCGAGGACACCCGCGAATTTGCGCGCCAGGTGCAGCAGCTGCCGGACGAACAGCAACGGATGCTGCTGCCGAGGGCGCTCCTGAACGCGCTGCGGCGCTTCAATTCGACGCACAGTATCCAGGACGTCTCGAGCAGCACGAACACGATCTGCGAATCCGAGGCCGAGCTGCTCGAATCGGAGCTGTCGATGATCCGCTACATTTCATGGGCGATTCCCTCGATCGGTTTTATCGGCACCGTACGCGGTATCGGTGAAGCGCTGGCACAGGCGGACAAGGCGGTGCAGGGTGATATTGCGGGTGTCACCCAGAGCCTGGGCGTCGCCTTCAACTCGACTTTCGTCGCGCTCCTGATCAGTATCTTTCTTATGTTCCTGGTATATCAGCTGCAGCTGCTGCAGGAGCGCCTGGTGTTCGACACGCAGGCGTACTGTGATGACAAGCTGATCCGCCACATGAGAGCGGACTGATCATCCCGCGGAGTGACTCGTGTCTCTGCTCGCAGCACACATCAACGACGCCGGGATCTCGGTACTCAGTGCCGAACGCCTGCTTTACCGCGAACCCGGTTTCGCGCTCCTGGACGACGACGAGCTGATAACGGGCTCGAAAGCGTTCGCAAACGCGCGCATCAAGCCGCGCAGGATACAGAATCGATTCTGGTCGGAGCTGACGACCGACGCGCTGCCTGACCGGCGTTTCCAGCACCTGAGTTCCGCGGACCTCGTCAGCCGGCAGCTGGAACAGATCTGGAAGGCGGTCGCAGCATCCGGCGACCGCCTGGTCGTCGCTGTGCCGGCGTATATGGCGGGCGAGAATCTCGGCCTGTTCCTCGGTATTGCCAACGAACTGGACGTGCCGGTTGCCGGCCTCGTCGATGCCGCTGTCGCCGCAACGCGTCGCGAATACCAGGGCGCAGTGCCCGCACACGTGGACCTCGGCCTTCATGTTGCGACGCTTTCGCGCCTGAGACAAAACGGCCAGGTGCAGCTCGATCGGAGTGCCGTTATCGAGAACAGCGGCCTGCTGCCACTTTACGACGCATGGGTACGCGTGATCGCGGATGCGTTCGTGAAGCAGTCGCGTTTCGACCCGCTGCATACGGCGGAAACCGAGCAGCTGTTGCTGGATCGTCTCGGCGATTGGCTCGGAGACGCATCGTCCAACGACAGGTTGGCGCTCGAGATCGAGTACCGCGGTATCGCTCACAGCGCCGAACTCGAATCCCTCGAACTGATCTCGGCGGCGGGACCCGTTTACCAGCGCATCGCGAGCCAGCTCCGGGCCATGTATCGGGCCGAGGAGACACCGGCAATCCAGCTGAGCGATCGCGCCGCACGTATGCCGGGTCTTGCCGATATGCTGGCGGCGCGCGTCGGCGGCGAGATTTTCCTTCTCGAACCGGGCGCCACGGCGCGCGGCTTGCTCACGCGCTGCCGCGACATGCAGCGCGGCGATGGCGGCGTGACGCTCATCAGGCAGCTGCCGTGGGACCAGTCTCCCGTGAAGATCGAGCAGGACGAGGCGCCCGTCACTGCCGGGCAGCCCACACACCTCCTGTTCGAGCATACAGCCTATCCGATCGATGGCCGGACCTTGCTGATCGGATCGCAGCCCGTGGCCGGCGAGCGCTGGATCGATTTGCGGGGGGACATGCCCGGCGTGTCGCGGCGGCACTGCTCCATCGAACGTTCAAACGGCCAGTGTGTCGTGCAGGACTTCAGTCGTTACGGCACCTTTCTCAACGGCCATAAGATCGACGGATCCGCCGTCCTGCAGGTCGGGGACGTCGTTCGCCTGGGCAGCCCGGGGTACGAGTTTCAGGTCATCATGACGGAGCCCAACGATGGCGCGTAAGCGGCGGCCGTTCGAGGTCTTCAGCATGTCCTTCCTCGACTGCATGAGTTGCGGTTTCGGCGCCGTCATCCTGTTATTCATGATTATCAATGCGCAGGTGAAAGAATCTACGGAAGACGATCCCACCGAGCTGATGGCCGAGACGAAGCGTCTCGAGGTCGAAATACTCGAGGGTCGCAAGAACATGGTGCTTGCCAAGAATACGATCGAGACCCTGGAGGACGAGAAACAGACGGCAGAAGGCAAGATCGCGGAGATTATTGCGCTGATCAAGGAACTGCGCGAAGAGCTCGCCGAGTACGACGACGAAACGCTCGCCAAGATCGAGCGAATCGAGAAACTGCAGAGTGACATCAAGTCGCTGGAAGAGGAAGTCAAGCGCTTGCTGGCGCTCAAGGCCGAGGAAGACAACCAGGGCGCCAGGATCCGGGAGTTCAAGGGCGATGGCGACCGGCAGTACCTGACGGGACTCAAGCTCGGTGGCAACCGCACGCTGATACTCGTCGATCGCTCGGCGAGCATGCTCGACGAGACGATCGTCAATATCATCCGCCGCCGCAACATGTCGGACGAGGACAAGCTGCGAGCCGTCAAATGGCGCCAGGTGGTGGCCAGCGTCGACTGGCTCACGTCGCAGTTCAAGCCGGGCAGCCAGTTCCAGATCTACATGTTCAACAATGAAGTCGAGCCGGTGATCAAGGGCAGCGACGGCACCTGGCTCGAGGCCGACGACGGCTCCAAGCTGGACGAGGCGCTACGGGTGCTGAGGCGCACGACGCCCGAAAACGGCACCAACCTGCGCGCCGCCTACGAGATTGCCGCCAAGCTGACACCGCGCCCGGACAACATCATCCTGTTGGTCGACGGCCTGCCGACGATGATGGAATCCACGACCAATCGCCGCATGGTGACCGGCCGCGATCGTATGAGCATGCACGGCCGCTCGATTCGCGAACTGCCCAGCGGCATCCCTGTCAATATTCTATTGTTCCCGATGGAAGGCGACTACGACGCCGCCATCGCTTACTGGACGCTGGCCTACGGAACCGGCGGGTCGTTCATGGCCGTCAGCCGCGACTGGCCCTAGGACGATGGAGCGCGCATGAGAAAACGACGTCGCAACGTTGAGGCATTCAGTCTTTCTTTTCTGGACTGTATCTGCTGTGGTTTCGGCGCGATCATATTGTTGCTCGTGTTGTCCAAGATCTACGAGCCGATGATCATCGAGAAGACACAGGATGATCTGGAGTCCCTGATCGCGCTGCTGCAGCAGGAACTCTTCGATATTCGCGGCGAGACGGCCATACTGAATCGCGAACTCAATGACGTGCGTGAGCAGACCTCCGATTCCAAGATTCAGCTCGCCCGGCTGCAGCAGGAACTCAACACGGTGAAGGGCCAGTACGAAGCGTCGCAGGAGGAATCGGATTCCACTATCGACGAGGGCGCGCTGGCCTCCGCGAAGCAGCGCCTCACCGCGGAGATGCGACGCCTGCAGCCTTACTACAAGCGTGCCGATGACGATGCGGTTGCGGGCATCCCTGTCGACAGTGAATACATCATCTTCATTATCGACACGTCCGGCAGCATGCAGCAGTACAACTGGGACCGCGTGCAGAGGAAGCTCAACGAAACGCTGGACGTCTATCCGCAGGTCAAGGGCCTGCAGATCATGAACGACAACGGCAACTACATGTTCTCGCAGTACGCGGGCAAATGGATTCCCGATACACCGGGCCGCCGCGAAGCAATCAAGAACACGATGCGACTGTGGCGTCCGTTCAGCGACAGTAATCCGGTTGACGGCATCATTTACGCGATCAGCACGTACTGGTCGCCGGACAAGAAGATCAGTATCTATGTCTTCGGTGACGAATTCAGCGGCCGCTCGGTGGAAAACGTGGTGCGGCAGGTCGACACCGTGAATCGTGCGGATGCCGAGGGGAACCGAATGGTGCGGATTCACGCGGTCGGCTTCCCGTTCCTGTTCCGCGGCGGTGGCAATATCCCGCCAACCGCGCACAAGTTCTCACAGCTCATGCGCGTGCTCTGCGAGCGCAACGGCGGCACGTTCGTCGCGCTGACGCACTGGGATCGCTGACCGCCGCGACCGCACTTTTCGCCATATTTGATCGCCGGATTTCCACTGCACGGTCCCGCGCGCACCGTTTTTGCGCCTTGTAATCATCCTGTCGACGGCCACCGGGGTGGCCGCATCAAACGAAGGAGATTTCAATGCGTAAGACTATTTCAGCGATCACTATTCTCGGCCTCGTCACGATGGCGCCGCTTGCCGCGCAGGCGGCTGCATCCAAGCACGAAAAGATCGGCGTCGGCACCGGCGCGGTTGTCGGAGCGGTCGCCGCCGGGCCCGTGGGGCTGATCATCGGCGCCGCCATTGGTGCCGGAGTCGGTGACACGATTCATCAGAAGAACGGCAAGATCGAATCACTCTCGTCAGAGCTGGCGGCGTCGAAATCCGAGGTCGTGCGCCTCGAGCGCGATATCGACAGGATGGACCGGAACCTCGACACGCTGAGTGCCGAACTGCAGCGGCTGCAGCGCTACTCGACACCCGAGATAGCCAGCCTGCTGCAGGCGGGGATCGCAACGGATCTGCTGTTTCGCACCGATGAGGCGGTGCTGGCGGATACGACCGGCAGCCGCCTGCACGAGCTGGCGACGACGCTGGCCACGATGCCCGACATCCGGGTGCAACTCGATGGCTTCGCGGACGAACGCGGCGACGAGCAGTACAACCAGCAGCTTTCCGAGCAGCGCGTCGAGTTCATCCGCGATCAACTCGTAACGGCCGGCGTGGATGCTTCCCGGATTACGACCACGGCACACGGCGAGTCGCCTGCACAGGACGACACCGTCGATAGTTACGCCCTCGAGCGCCGTGTGAGCCTGAAGCTTTATACGGATGACGTGACGTCGGTCGCTGCCAATCCCGAATAAAGCAGAAAGCGTAGATAAGAATTGGCGTACGCCTCGGTAGTCAAAGGCTGCTACTCGGCCTCATGGGACACGGCACTTTGTCGAGGCCACGCACTTCTCAGTCCCCGACTCATCGCGAGTCCCTGCTTGACCGGCCCTGCGGGGCCGGTTTTTTTGTTCGCGCGACCCGGCGCGCATTCCCGGATTGTTTTATAGTTGTGCCATGACTAACGATCTCGCTGACAAACACTGCAAACCCTGCGAGGGCGGCGTTGAGCCGCTGCAACCGGAGCAGGCTGTCGAACTGATGAAGGGTCTGCACGCAGACTGGACGCTGAGTGACGATGGCCTCGAGATTTCGCGGCGCTTCTGTTTTCCGGCGTATAGCAGGACACTCGCGTTTGCCAATGCCGTAGCCTGGATCGCGATTGTCGAGGGTCATCACCCGGTCATGACCGTCAGTTACGGCGACTGCGTCGTGAGCTACACGACGCACGCGATCGACGGACTCTCCGACAACGACTTCATCTGTGCGGCAAAAATCGACCGTCTCGCTGCCGGCGCTGAATGATCGACATCGCGGCTATCGAAGCGGCGGCGGCGCGGCTCGAGGGTATCGCGGTCCGCACCCCGCTCATACGTAACGACGAACTCGAGCGGGTCGCGGGCGGCTGCGTGCTCGTGAAAACCGAAAACCTGCAGGCCATCGGCTCGTTCAAGATACGCGGCGCCTACAACCTGATGAGCCAGTTGACGGCCGCGGAGGCCAGGGGCGGCGTGGTCGCGTTTTCATCGGGCAACCATGCGCAGGGCGTGGCGATGGCGGGCCGCCTGCTCGGCATCCATGCGGCCATCGTGATGCCGGCCGATGCCCCGCGGGCAAAAATCGACAATACCCGGCGCCTCGGCGGCGAGGTGATCACCTACGACCGTTATTCGGGTGACCGGGAGGCGATCGCCCGCCAAATCGCTGCGGAACGCGGTGCCGCGCTTGTTCCGTCATACGATCACGAACACATCATCGCGGGGCAGGGCACCGTCGGCCTGGAGATCGCCGAGCAGGCCCTCGAGATGCGTCTGCCACCCGACCAGGTGCTGATCAACTGCGGCGGTGGCGGTTTGTCGGCCGGCAGTGGGGTGGCGCTGAAAGCTCGGTTGCGGGACGTGTCCGTGCGCACGGTTGAGCCCGACGAGTTCGACGACACCGCCCGTTCGATCGCCGCCGGCAAGCGCATGACGGTAGCGGCGGGCGCACGATCGATCTGCGATTCCCTGCTGGCCGGTTCGCCCGGCAAACTGCCGTTCGCGATTCACCGGCGGCTGTTCGATGCCGGATTGACGGTAAGCGACCGTGAAGTCCGCCACGCCATGCGCTTCGCGTTTGAGAATCTCAAGATGGTCGTCGAGCCCGGCGGCGCCGTATCACTCGCTGCCGTGCTCAGCGGCAGGATCGAAACCGCCGGGAAGACCACCGCCATCGTAATCAGCGGTGGCAATGTAGACCTGGACGAGTTTGCCGCTGTACAGGCGTCCGCTGACTGAACCTAGCGCGCCGAGGCCGCGGTGGACATGGCGTTTCCGCGTATGCCCGTAATCTCGAGCCCGCGCTGCCTGCGTATCTGCCAATTTTCGAGCCACGTGACGATTCGTTCGAGCTGTTCCACGTCCTTGCGAACGCGCGACGGCTGCATATCGTGAACGCCGATTCCGTGTTCGGCAGCGTAAACGAAGTTCTGGGTGTCCCGGAGCACTGCAATTATCGGGATGCCCAGCGAGTCGAGGAAGCGCATAAGCTTGGCGAGGCTATTGGTGTTCTTGCGCGTGCGGTTGGCGATGACGGCAAGCTTCTGTTCGTTTCGATTGATCTTCGCGATCAGCAGCAGGTCCGCGATAACCCTCGATGCCGCGTGAGTGTCCATCATGGATGGCAGCACCGGGACCAGGATTGACGATGAATCCCGCGTCAGCTCCCGCAGTTCGTCGTGATTGATGCCGGCGGCGGAGTCGACGAGGAGATTCTCGGTGTCCTCGGGCACGCGCAGCTGCCAGCTGCGCGTGGCGTGCATCGATCGCTTGTAAGCAGCGATGCCGTGAATTGCCGGCTTGTCGGCGGGTCGGCGGGTGAGCCAGGCCATGGCCGAACCCTGCGGGTCGAAATCCATAATCGTCGGGGGCGTGCCGCGTGCGGCGTAACAGGCGGCGATATTGGTGACCAGCGTCGACTTGCCGCAACCGCCCTTGGGGTTGAGGACGACCACCCGGTTCAGATTGTCTCGTCGTGGTGTTCTCAGCATAGCCCGGTCACCGGGTTCCTCTACAAAATGAATGCCGCCTGGCCCGCTTCGGCTGTCCCTGCGCCGGTTCACATAATACCCGAGCCCGCGAGGAACAGAAACGCCGCCGCACTGCGCTGTCAGGACCTTTCAGGATAGGTGTCATGGCAGGTCAGCGCGTCGCCGCTGCAGGACCATTCGGCGCGCGAGCGGCCGAAAATCCTCGCCTGGGGGGCGATGCCGGGCTCGTGATCGAGCGAGCCCGCCGGCACCACGGCGATTCCGCCGTCGTAAACCCGTGGCAGCGGGCTGCCGCAGACAGAGCAGAAGGTCGTGCTGAAACGTTCGGCTTCCGGCAGCTTGTAGCTCCTCGTGAGGTCCTCGCCGGCGGTCCATGTGATCGACTGCAATCGCAGGATGATGTTGCTGGCGTGCGCACTGCCGCTGGCTTTGCGGCAGCGTTCACAATGGCAATGGTAAAAGCGCCGTGCGTCACCCTGCAGCTCATAGGCCACGGACCCGCACAGACAGCTGCCGGACAAGGCGATATCCCCCACAGTCCCCTCCTGCCTGATGCTCCAATGATAGCAGCATAGCAGGCTCGCGCCCTGACATGGCGGCCTGAACGCGTCTACCTGAGGTGCGAGCGCTTGAAGTGCCGGGCTTCGCGCAGCCAGCGGCAGGTCTTGCAATAACAGGACTTCTTGTGCCGATGCGTGGCTCTGAGGTATTCGACGGCCGCCTCGAGCGCGTCCGTGAGTTGCTCCACGGTTGCGTCTTCGAGCGAGCGCGAGCGGTGCTGATCGAGCCAGCGGCACGCCGTGCCGAACTGGCACTCCCTGCATTCCTCGATGAACGCGTTGTAATGACTGCCGTAGCGGCAATTCGTGAAGTCGACGTCGCGTTCGAGAACCCAGCGCGGATACTCCAGGAGGTCCGCGATATAGCCCGTGATGGTGCGGGTCTTATTAGTCTGCGTAGCCATGGATGGATTCCAAGCCTGACCGCTGAGGCTAGCAAGGCTGAGCGGACGGGTTCATGGGGGAATCTACGTATCGCGCGCGGGATCAGAACATCTCGCTGGGACCTGGCTGGTCGCCTTCCGGCTTGCTGCGGCTCTTGATGAAGTCGCCCGTAATCATTTTGTCATAGGACATTCCCGGGCCCACCATCGGGTAGACGCCGGCTTCCGGATCGATAATGACCTCCAGGAAGGCCGGACCCGGAAACGCCATGAACTCGGCGACGACCGCCTCGATATCTTCTTTCTTATCGAGCTTTTTCGCGTACTCGAAGCCATCCGCCTCGGCGGCTCTCACGAAATCCTTGCTGTGCAGCGACTTGTCGCTGGCGGCCAGGCGGCTGTCGTAATAAAGCTTTTGCCACTGGCGCACCATGCCGTCGCCATAGTTGTTGAGCACGACGACCTTGATCGGCAGCTTGTAGGTCGTGGCCGTCTCGAGTTCGCCGAGATTCATGCGCATACTGCCGTCGCCGTCGATGTCGATGACGACACGATCCGGCTGGGCGAACTGGGCGCCGATGGCGGCGGGCAGGCCGAAGCCCATCGTGCCCATGCTGCCGGAAGTCAGCCAGAGCCGCGGCTCGCGATAATCGAAGTACTGCGCGGCCCACATCTGGTGCTGGCCGACGCCCGTGGAAATAATGGCTTCGCCCTTGGCGTGCCTGTTGATCTCCTCGATCACCGCGTAGGGCTGTATGAGCTCGCTGTCGCGATCATAGTTCAGGCAATGCTCTTTCTTGAGGTCTGCAATCTCTGCGTGCCACTCGTCGAAGTCCTTGGAGAAGCCGATACGGCGGCCGTAGGCCAGCAACTCCGTCAGGTCGCGGTCCAGCAGGCCCACGTGATGCCAGTCGACCCGCTTGACCTTGCCGATCTCCGCGCTGTCCACATCGAAGTGGGCGATGTGTTTTGCATTGGGCGCGAACCGGCCCGGATCGCCCGCCACGCGGTCGTCGAAGCGCGCGCCGACGGCAATCAGGAAATCGCAGTCCTCGACCGCATAGTTGGCGGAGGCGAGTCCGTGCATGCCGAGCATGTGCAGTGCGAGCGGGTGCCGGGTATCGCTGGCGCCGAGTGCCATCAGGGTCGTCGTGACAGGGATGCCGTACTCCGATGCGAGCCGTCGCATGGACTTGGCGGCATTGGCGTTGATAACGCCGCCGCCGGCATAGATCAGCGGGCGTTCCGATTCCGCCAGCATGGTGAAGAAGCGTTCGCAGGCCGCGTCGCTCAGGCGGTTGTCGGTGACCGCCTGCAGGCGCCGGCGATATCCGGGCAGCGGCAGGGTTCCGCTACCCATGAATGCCCCCTGCCAGTTCTGGACGTCTTTCGGTATGTCGACGACAACGGGGCCGGGGCGCCCGGTACGCGCCAGTTCGAATGCGCTGCGCACGGTTGCCTCGAGCCGTTCCGGGTCGGTAACCAGGAATACGTGCTTGGCTACGGCGCCCATGATTGCCGAGACCGGTGCTTCCTGGAAGGCATCGGTACCGACGGCGCTCCTCGGCACCTGGCCGCAAATGACGACCACCGGCACGGAGTCCGCCATGCAGTCACGCACCGGCGTTACCGTGTTGGTCGCGCCCGGGCCGGATGTCACCATGACGACGCCGACTTTGCCGCTCGCGCGTGCGTAGCCGGACGCCATGAATCCCGCGCCCTGTTCGTTGGCCGGGACGATCAACGGCATCGGCGACCGGCCGCCGTCGCTGCCGTGCAACTTGTTGTAGCGAAACACGGCGTCGTAGGTCGGCAGGATAGCTCCGCCGCTGTAGCCGAAGATCGTGTCGACGCCCTCATCCGCCAGCACCTGCACGACGATATCGGCGCCGCTCATGATTTTTCCTGCCAGGGGATGGCTGCTCGTGCGCTCTGCGCTGGCCTGTTCGCTCACCGGTCTGCCGTCGCTCTTTGATTCACAGGATCGCATCGAGTGTTTACTAATTTTTATTGCATTGCAATACTCGCTCTATTGCGCCGTCGATCCGCTGTTCGGCGGTCACATGTAGTTTCAAACGATTCTTTTTTGCGGGGTATACCAGGCGATGCGACACGCGATATCCGTACTGTTGGAGAACGAGGTCGGTGCCCTTACGCGCATGACCGGCATGTTCTCGAGCAGGGGCTACAACATCGAGTCTCTGAACGTTGCGCCTACCAACGACGCAACCGTGTCCCGCGTGACACTCGTGGTGTCCGGCTCCGACGCGGCCATAGCGCAGCTGAATGGTCAGCTCGCGAAACTCGTCGACGTCGTCAATATTCACGACATGACGCTCGGCGACCATTTCGAGCGCGAGTTGGCCATCATCAAGATGAAACTCGCGGCCGGCGGGCTCGAGCGCGCTGCCGGGCTCGCGAAAAAGTTCGCTGCAGAGGTGCTCGACGACGACCCGTCCAGCTATACGCTGCAACTCACCGGGCGCATTCCCGAGGTCGACGAGTTCGTCCGCGACGCTGCGGAGATCGGGCAGCTGTCGGCAGTTGCCCGCAGCGGCAGCGTCGCCGTGTCCAGGGGCGAGGTAACGCTGTCTTCCTACGACCGGAACCATCGCCTGTCCGGTTGACACGATGAGCGCGCTCGCCGTCGATGATTTCCGCCGGGTCGTCGTCAAGGTCGGTTCATCGCTCTTGATCGGCGACGACGGCCGGGTTGACCGGCAATGGCTTGCCGGGCTCGCCGCAGACATCGCGGACTGGCATAGCCGCGGTCACGAAGTGCTCGTCGTGTCGTCCGGCGCCATCGCCATCGGCAGTGCGGTACTCGGCATCAACAAGCGGCGCGCGAGGCTCGAGGACCTGCAGGCCGCGGCCGCGGCAGGGCAGGTGCAGCTGGCGCATGCCTACCAGGACGCCCTGGACGACTACGGTATCACGACGGCGCAGGTTCTCCTGACGCCCGAAGACACGGAGAACCGCCGCCGCTTCCTGAATGCGCGAGGGACGCTGGGGCGGCTGATCGAGCGGCGCGTCGTTCCGATTATCAACGAGAACGACACGGTCGCCACCGAAGAGATCCGCTACGGCGACAACGACCGGCTTGCCGCGCGGGTTGCGCAGTTGGTCATGGCGGATGCGCTGATCCTGCTGTCGGACGTGGACGGCTTTTACACCGCCGACCCGGCGAGCGATCCGCAGGCCGAACACATCCCGCTGGTAACGGCTATCACCGACGATATGCAGCGAATGGCGGGGGAAACCCGCTCGGACATCGGCAGTGGCGGCATGGCGACAAAAGTCCAGGCGGCGCGCATCGCGACCCACGCCGGCTGCGCGACCATCATAACGAGCGGATTCGTGCAGCGCCCCCTCAGCGAGCTGGCGGCCGGCGGCCGTTGCACCCTGTTCCGCGCCCCGGGGACCCCGGCGACGGCCCGCAAGCAGTGGCTTGCCGGCGTCCTCGAGGTTCGCGGCGAGTTAAGGTTGGACGATGGTGCCTCGCGGGCACTGCGCAACGGCAAGAGCCTGCTGCCGGTTGGCGTGCTCGAAGTAATCGGCAACTTTCGCCGTGGTGATGTCGTGACGCTGGTGGACTCGCAGGGTCGGGAAATGGGCAGGGGGCTTGCGGAGTATTCCTTCGACGAGGCGGTGCAACTCGCAGGTCGACAATCGGAGAGTATCGAATCCGTGCTGGGATACCGCGGCCGCGCGGTGATGGTGCATCGGGATGAACTGGTGATGTTTGATCGTGATGACGGAAAGCCCAATGTCTGACTCGCTGTCGCAGACGATGGACGGCCTCGGCCGCCAGGCGCGCAACGCAGCGCGAACGCTGGCTTTATCGAGCGGGGATGTGCGCGATGCGGCGTTGCACGCCGCGTCGGCCGAACTGCGAACGCGCCGCGCCGGGATTTTGGAGGCGAATGCGACCGACATGCGCGCAGCGCGCGAGCGGGGGCTTGGCGCTGCAATGCTGGACCGCCTCATGCTCGATGAGAGTCGCGTCGAGGCCATGGCGGCGGGACTCGAGGCGATCGCCGGGCTGCCGGATCCGCTGGGCCGCGTCATGGCGGAATGGCAGCGGCCCAATGGCCTCGCGATTCAGCGCGTTGCCGTACCGCTGGGAGTCATCGGGATCATCTACGAAAGCCGGCCGAACGTCACTGCCGATGCCGCCGGCTTGTGCGTGAAATCGGGCAACGCGGTGATCCTGCGCGGCGGATCGGAGAGCTTTCACTCGAGCCGGGCCATCCACGCCTGCCTGGTATCGGGGCTGGAAAAGGCCGGTCTGCCGGCCGCCAGCGTGCAGATGGTGCCGACCACGGAACGGGCAGCGGTCGGCTACCTGTTGTCGTCGATGTCGCAATGGGTCGACGTCGTCGTGCCGCGCGGCGGCAAGAACCTGATACGCCGGGTACAGGAAGAAGCGCGCGTGCCGGTGATCGGCCACCTCGAGGGCATCTGTCACGTCTACCTGCACTCAGCGGCCCGGCCCGCAATGGCCGCCGAGATTGCCGTCAACGCGAAGATGCGGCGCACGGGGATTTGCGGTGCAGCCGAGACGCTGCTGGTCGATCGTGGTGCCGCGGCGAGCCTGTTGCCGGACGTGCTGCGCGCCCTTCAGGATGCAGGCTGCGAAATACGCGGCGATAGTGAGGTCGTTGCCATCTTCCCGGACGCGCGGGAAGCCAGCGAAGACGACTGGGGCACCGAGTACCTGGACGCGATCATCTCCGTGCGGGTGGTCGACGACATCGATGCTGCAATTCAGCACATTGCGGAATATGGCTCCGGTCATACCGAGTGCATCGTTACCGATGACGACGCTGCCGCCGCGAAGTTTTTTCGCGATGTTGACAGCGCGATCGTGCTGCACAATGCCTCGACGCAGTTTGCCGATGGGGGGGAATTCGGCATGGGCGCCGAGATCGGCATCGCTACGGGACGAATTCACGCGCGCGGGCCTGTGGGTGCAGAACAGCTGACGAGCTATAAGTACGTAGTCCGCGGCAGCGGACAAACCCGGCCCTGATGACCGCCGAACCGCGGACCTGCGACGTAGCCGTGATCGGCGCCGGCATCAATGGTGCCGGTATTGCCCGCGACGCGGCGCTGCGTGGCCTGTCGGTCGTGCTCTTCGACAAGGGCGACGTCTGCAACGGCACGTCGTGGGCATCGAGCCGATTGATTCACGGCGGTCTTCGTTACCTCGAGTACGGCGAGATTCCGCTCGTGTACGAGTCTCTGCACGAGCGCCGCCACCTGCGCCGCATCGCGAGCCACCTCGTCAAGCCGCTGCGTATCTGCATCCCGATCTATCGGGGCGCAAAGCGCGGGCCGTTCCTGATCAAGCTCGGCCTGCTGGGCTACGACCTGCTGTCGTGGCGCAAGCCGCTGCCGCATCACAAGATGCTGAGCGAGGACGAGATCCGCGCGCGCGAGCCCGGGCTGCTGCAGGAAAGCCTGCGCGCGGCCGCGTGCTACTACGATGCGCAGGTGACGTACGCCGAACGCCTTGTGCTCGAGAACGTGCTCGCGGCGCGCGCCGCCGGCGCCGAGATCATGACTTACTCGGAGGTTACAGCCATCGGCGTGAGCGGCGGTACGGTCGTTTCGCTGACCTGCGAGGATACGGTCACCGGTCGCCAGACACGTTTCGCGCCAAAGACGGTGGTCAACGCGGCGGGGCCCTGGGTTGATTCGGTGCTCGACCGGACAGGGCAGCGAATGCCCGAGCTCATCGGAGGCACGAAGGGCAGCCATATCGTCGTGAGCCCGTTCGAAGGCGCGCCGCGGGATGCGTTTTACGTGGAAGCGGAAATCGACGGCCGTCCGTTTTTCATCCTGCCCTGGAACGGGCTGTTCCTCATCGGTACCACGGACATTCGCTATGACGAAGAGCCTGCGAAAGTTCACGCCAGTCGCGAGGAAGTGGATTACCTGCTGGCCGAAACCAACCGTGTGTTTCCGGCAGCCCGGCTCACCGCTGACGACGTGCACTACGCTTACGCGGGCGTCCGACCGTTGCCGCAGCGAACGCACGGGCCCGAATCGGCGATAACGCGCAAACACATCATCAAGTCTCATCGGCGCGTTGCAGAGGGTCTTTTTTCGATCGTCGGCGGCAAGCTGACGACGTACCGCAATCTCGCCGAGCAGACGGTCGACAAGATCGGCAAGGCACTCGACCGCCGCCTGCCCGAGTGCCGGACGCGGGACACGCTGTTACCCGGTGCCGGCGGGCTGGAGGAGGCTCGCGAGGCGCTGGGTAAGTATTCCGGCCTTTCGGGGCAGGGGGTCGAGCGGTTGCTGCGGATTTATGGCGGGCGTGCTGCCGGCATCGCCGCCGTCGCACGACAAAGGCCCGAGCTGTCGGGCTGCATCGATGAGGCGGCAACGATCCCCTCGGCCGAGGTCGCGTTCGTGATCGCCGAGGAGTTGCCCAGGACGCTGACCGACATCGTCTACCGGCGCATGATGATCGGCCTCGATTTCGACCAGGGACGGCCGCACTTCGCGAAGATTGCCGAACTCGCGGCTGCGGAATTCGTTTGGGACGACACGCGTTGCGCCGACGAGCTGCGGTTGCTCATCGCCCACAGCGACTCGTTGCGCGTGACCGGGGGCTGATCCGCGGCGCAGACGCAGCACCAATTTCCCGCCCGATGACCGGCAGGCAGATTGCAGGCCGAAAACGCGCGTCCGGGGCTCTTTTCTTGCAGAGAATCAGGCATTATTCGTTTCCGACCAGCGGCTTACGCGGGTCCGACCCCGATCACACCGAGGAGAACTTCATGACCGGATTGCCTTTATGCGCTTTGCTTGCGGTGATGCTGCTGGCGCCGGCTGCTGCCGTGGCCGATACGCCCATCATTCACCCGGGACCGCCGGGGGAGCCGGTGCGGGAGCTGAGTGCCGAAGAGGCCGTCGCAATCGCGAATACCAGTTATTCCCCTGCCGATGCCCGGTTCATGCAGGACATGATCCCGCATCACCACCAGGCGCTGGAGATGGCTGCTCTCGTTGCCGAGCGTACCAACCGCCAGGAGTTGATCGATGTGGCCGGGCGCATTAACACCTCGCAGTCGGACGAGATTGAACTGATGCAACAGTGGCTGCGTGAGCGCAGTGAGCACGTGCCGGAGCCAACGGCTCACGACGCGATGCACACAACGCACAAGATGGCCGGCATGGCCACGCCGGAGCAGATGGCGGAACTTGCAGCCTCCGACGGCACCGACTTCGATCGCTTGTTTCTCCAGTTGATGATCACGCACCACGAGGGCGCGATTACGATGGTCGAGGAACTGCTCAAGCAGCCGGGTGCGGCTTACGACCCCGTGCTGTTCGAATTCGTCAACGATGTCACCAACAGCCAGAGCACCGAGATCGAGCGCATGAACGTGCTGCTGGTCGGTCTGTCATCCGACCCGCGCGCCGGGCTGGCAGCGGGATTCGACGATGCGGGCCGGGCGATTTCGAACATGGAACTCGTTGCTTCGCTCGCCAAGCCGGCCGGCTTCTTCGACCCGGACAACCCGGGTGAGCTCCCGCCGACGCGACTGCAACCGGAGACGGAGGAGTCGGACGGCGAGGAACGCCCGGAAGCACCGGGCGAAGACGAGGAGCAGACGGAAGAAGAGGACGAGGCCTACGAGCGCTATCCGCTGCTGAGTTTCGCCAATACCGACATGGCATTCGCCGGCGACGTCCTCGTTGCCGGTAGCTACCACGGTTTCAATGTGTACCGGCTGCAGGACGACGGCGTGCCTGCTTTGATGAGTTCCATCGTGTGCCCGGGCGGTCAGGGAGACGTGTCGATCGTCGGAGATCTACTGATCATGTCGGTGGAGGAGACGCGCGGCCGGGTCGACTGCGGGCTCGAGGGTGTCAGCGAGGATGTCAGCGCCGATCGCTTTCGTGGCATTCGTATTTTCGATATCAGCGATCTTGCGCGGCCGATGCAGGTCGGCGCCGTGCAAACGTGCCGTGGCTCGCACACGCATTCAGTCGTGGCGGGGCCCGGCGAGGACGACAAGATTATCGTCTACAACTCCGGTACGTCCTCGGTTCGCGATGAAGAAGAACTCGAAGGTTGCATCGATGAATCGCCAGGCGACGACCGTACGGCGCTGTTCCGCATCGACGTGATCGAGATTCCGGTCGACGACCCGTCCAGGGCGCGGATCGTCGACAGCCCTGCCGTTTTCGCCGACCCGGGAACGGGCGTCCTCGCGGGCCTGTGGCGCGGCGGCGACCACGGCGACGACACGCAGGAAACTTCCCGAACTGACCAGTGCCACGACATCACGGTGTTCCCCGAGCTCAACATTGCGGCCGGCGCCTGTTCGGGCAACGGCATCATCTTCGACATCTCCGACCCGCGGAAGCCGCAGCGTATCGACGAAGTTGTCGACCAGGGCTTCGCCTACTGGCATTCCGCAACGTTCAACAACGACGGCACCAAGGTCATATACACGGACGAGTGGGGCGGTGGTATGCAGCCGCGCTGCCGTGCCTACGATCCCCTCGACTGGGGTGCCGACGCCATCTACGACATCATCGATGGCAAGCTCGAGTTTCGCGGTTACTTCAAGATGCCGGCGCCGCAGGTCGACGAGGAGAATTGCGTCGCTCACAACGGCTCGATCGTCCCGGTTCCCGGCCGCGACATTTTCGTGCAGGCCTGGTACCAGGGCGGCATCTCCGTCGTCGACTTCACCGACTCGGCAAATCCGGTCGAAATCGCTTTTTTCGACCGCGGCCCCATCGACGCCGATGACAGGATTCTCGGTGGTTTCTGGTCGGCCTACTGGTACAAGGGCCGGGTCTACGGCACCGAGATCGTACGCGGGCTGGACGTGCTGAAGCTCGTTCCCAGTGAATACCTCTCCGCGAACGAGATCGCTGCGGCCGCTGTCGCGAATCAGGGCGATGTTTTCAACCCGCAGCAGCAGTTCCGCGTGACCTGGCCGGCCGAACCGGTCGTGGCCCGGGCCTATATCGACCAGCTGGCGCGCGACGATGCGCTGGACGGCGATACCATAACTAAGCTGTCGCAGTCACTGGATCGTGCCGAGGAAAGCCTCGGCTCAGGTGCGCGGGACCGCGGGCTGGCGAAAGAGTTGGAGCGCTATGCAAAAAGCCTCGACGAGAATGTCGGCAGTGCAAACACCGGTCCGCGCCAGGCGCGACTTGCCGAAACCCTGGATGCTATCGCCGCGCGGCTGCGCTGAGTTCAGCCGCGCGTCTTTGCGACTATCGTGTGGCCACGGTGTTCCGTACGGTGGCGCACGACGTAGGGCAATACTTCGAATATCTCGCCGGCCTCGTGCCGATGCTTCAGGTCCGTCCAGTACTCCGGCGTCAGCAGGTCAGCATGATGCTCGAGGAACGCCTGCTTGGCATGCGGCCTGAAACCGAGGAAATCGACAAACTGTTCGGGGAAGATGTCGTGCGGCCCGACGTAGAACCAGGCGCCGGGACGCATCTCATCGATGTCGTCCCGCGGTTTCGGCATGCGGCGGAAATTGCAGTCGGTAACGAGGCAAAGCTCGTCATAGTCGTAGAAAATGACGCGCCCGTGGCGTGAGACCCCGAAGTTTTTCAACAGCAGGTCGCCGGCGAAGATATTGCTGAGTGCGAGGTCCTTGATCGCCTGGCCATACTCGATCGCTGCGGCTTCGGCCTGCTCGTCTGTGGCGGATTGAAGATAAAGGTCAAGCGGTATCATACGGCGCTCGATGTAGGCATGTTCAACGACGACGTCGTCTCCATCTACACGACAGGTGGATCCGCACTCCTCCAGCAGGTCGTGTAACAGCTCGGGATCGAATCGCCTGCGGGGGAATCGCAGCTGTCGAAACTCCTGGGCATCGACCAGGCGCCCGGCGCGGTCGCGCATGAATACAAGCTTGTACTTGTCCATGACTTCGGCGCGGCTGCTGGTTTTCGGGTAGTCGAACCGGTCCCGTATGACCTTGAATACGACGTCATACGAAGGCAGCGTGAAGACTTCCATGACCATGCCCCTGACGCCCTGCGCCCTTACGAACAGGTCATGCGAGTTACGCAGGTGCTCGAAGAACAGGCGATAACGTTCGGTCTTGCCCTGTTTTGCGCGGCCGAGAACCGTGTAGATCTCGTCCATGGGCTTCCGCGGCATCAGCCGCTGCAGGAAGCCGACGGTCGCGCCGACGTGTTCCAGGTCAACATGAAAATACGAGCGCGTGAAACCGAACAGCATGCTCACGTCGTTGACGGAGAGAATAACTGCGTCGGCCATGATGCCGTCACCGGAATTCCTGAAGGCGATGACCAGCGGCGACACCCAGTCGTCGCCGCCAATGCGTCCGACGATAAATGCGCGGGTTGCGCGGTAAAACACCGGTGTCAGCAGTTCGACGATTTCTATGTCCTGCTGCACGCTATGCTCACGGCAGTATGCTTCGATCTCTGCGGCCACGAATCGAATGGTCCGCTCGCGGTCACGATAGGGCACTGCGAAGCTGAAATCAGAGAGAACCTGGTCGATCAGGAATCTCAGTGCGCCGCGATTCGGGTACGTGCGTACGTCCTTTTCATCGATCGGTTTCTCGTCGAGGACAACGTCGGCCGCGACGAACTCCACGCGCGGATCGACACCTACGGTGTTGAAAAGGCGCCGCGAGATCGAGCTGAAGAAGGTCTTGAAGAACGCGTTGTCCGGAAATTCGCGGATGAGCTCGGCGTACCGCTCCTTGACGGCGACCCAGAACACCTTGCCGCTCTCGGACGCCTCCACCGTGGAGCCGAGCTCGCCGAGCGCGCGGTTAACGGCCTTGTCGTAGAGCTCGATACGCGCGACGGCATTCGAGCGGCCCTGCTGCCAGTCGCGCTCCTCGAAGCAACGTGCCGCTCGCTGCGTCAGCTCACGGAAATCCGCGTTGTAGCGGAGAAACGCATCGACGAGTTGCTCCGCGATTGCAGAGACTGCGGCGGGCGGGTGCGCCGGCTCATTCATCCCGGCTGGCTTACATGTTGGCAATCAGCGCGTCGCCGAATTCGCTGCATTTCACCTTCGTCGCACCTTCCATCAATCGAGCGAAGTCGTACGTCACGGTCTTTTTGCCGATGGTCGTGTCCATCGTCTCCAGCAGGATATCAGCCGCTTCCGCCCAGCCCATGTACCGCAGCATCATCTCGCCCGAAAGGATCAGCGAGCCCGGGTTTACGACGTCTTTATTCGCATACTTGGGCGCAGTGCCGTGCGTCGCCTCGAACACGGCGTGACCGGTCGTGTAGTTGATGTTGCCGCCCGGCGCGATGCCGATGCCGCCCACCTGCGCGGCAAGCGCGTCTGACAGGTAATCGCCGTTCAGGTTCATCGTCGCGATGACGTCGAACTCCTTCGGACGGGTAAGAACCTGCTGCAGCGTGATATCCGCAATCGCGTCCTTCACGAGGATCTTGCCTGCGGCGAGCGCAGCTTCCTGTTCGGCATTTGCCGCATCCTGGCCTTTCTCGACCGCCGTGCGATCGTATTGATCCCAGGTGTATGTCTTGTCACCGAAGTCGCGCTCGGCAAGCTCGTAGCCCCAGTTGCGGAAAGCGCCCTCCGTGAACTTCATGATGTTGCCTTTGTGCACGAACGTAAGGCTCTTGCGGCCATTCGCGATGCAGTACTCGAGCGCTGCGCGGACGAGACGTTCGGTACCTTCCTGCGATATCGGCTTCAGGCCCACGCCGCAGCTTTCCGGGAAGCGGATCTTCTGGTACTCGGCCGGGAAATTCTCCTTGAAGAGCCTGAGAAACTTCGCGTTGGCCTCCGAGCCGCGCTCGAACTCGATGCCCGCATAAATGTCCTCGGTGTTTTCCCGGAAGATCACCATGTCGACGCTGCTCGGGTCGCGCACGGGCGACGGCACGCCGGTAAACCAGCGTACCGGGCGCAGGCAGACATAGAGATCCAGCAACTGGCGCAGGGCAACGTTGAGGGAGCGAATTCCGCCGCCGATCGGCGTCGTCAGCGGGCCCTTGATCGCGACGAGGTATTCGCGACAGGCTGCGATCGTCTCGTCGGGCAGCCAGCTACCGAAATTGTCGAAGGATTTCTGGCCCGCGTAAACCTCCATCCAGTGAATCCTGCGTTGACCGCCGTAGGCCTTTTCCACGGCTGCATCCAGAACGCGCACCGTAGAACGCCAGATATCCGGGCCCGTTCCGTCGCCCTCGATGAAAGGTACGATCGGATTGTCCGGGACTTGCAGTGTGCCGTTTTCGATGGTGATGCTCGCACCGCCCTCGGGCGGTGTCGGTGCTGCGTCGGCCATAATTCGCTCCGCGTGTTCTGGTCTTGTCGGGCCGCTCGGGAAGCGGCAGGGTCGGTATTATGAGCGATTTGCCCCCCAGTCCCAAGAGATTTGCGGAAAATGACTACATGCGGTACCGAATCTCGACGAAAAGCTCGCGTCCGCGGCCGGGAAAGTAGCGGTAGTTGCCGAATGCGAAGTCGGCGCGGTCGGCTACGTCGGTGTCGGCGAGATTGTTGAGACGCGCCGCGATCGTGACCCGGCTCGTGGCCTCAAAGGCGGCGCGCAGGTTCAAAAGGTCGTGGCCCGGATAGTCGAAACGGTTCTCGGCATCGATGAAATAGCGTCCCATGGAAACCCACTGCAGCGTGGCCTGCACGGGACCGCCGGCGTCAAAGCCGATCTCGGCGCTGCCCATCCAGCGCGGTGCCGTGTCAACGTCGCGCCCTGATACAAAGGCCTCACCGCGCGCCGCGACGGTGTCGAAGTCGTAGCGGTGGCGTGCATAGGTCGCATTGACCGCCAGGCTCCAGGCGGGCGCGAATTGCCAGTCGACGGCTGCCTCGACCCCGTCATGGCGCGTGCGTGCGCCGCTCACGTTGAACCCCTGTGCGTCGCGAAAGACGCTGTTCTGTTTTCGCATGGCGAAAGCAGCGACGTCGATTGACAGCGAATCGCGATCATGTCGCAGTCCCAGTTCGACACTGTCGATACGCTCCGAGTCGAGATCTGCCACCTGCTGGCCGCTCTGCAAACGATAGAGTTCCGTCATTTGGGGTGCACGGAAGCCGCGGGCGGCGACGAGATAGATCGAGGTCGCCGGCGCCAGCCGGTAATTCAGTGATGCCTTGGGGGCGAGGTTGAGGAAGCTGTCGGTCCTGTCGGCCGGGCGGGTGTAGAGGCAGCCGCCGAAACCACAGGGTGTACCGTCGTCGCGCGTGTTGCCGTCGAGCATGCGATTGTCGTAGTCGTAGCGCGTGTACTCCGCGCGCAAGCCGAGCCCCAGCGTCAGCAATTCGCCGAGTTCGATGTCGCTCTGCACGTAGGGCGCAACGCTGACGCTGCCGACCTCGAAGTCGTAGTGTTTTCCTTCCGGACGCGTCTCCACCAGGAAATCCGAACCTTCCGCCGGTCCGAACTGGGTCTCCGTCAGAGCGACATTGCTCCATTCGAGGTCCAGGCCGGCGACACTCGTATGGCGATCGGCCGCCAGTGTGACTGCGGCCATGACACCGGCGCTGATATGGCTGTTTTCCTCGAGTGGCTGCCCCGGGAGAAAGTGCTGCAGGAACTCCATGTCCGAGTGGCGCAAAAAAGGCCGGACGTCGACGGTGCGCCGCGACGCCGCTCTCGTCCAGATGCCGTAGAGCCGCTGACTCGATGCCTTGCGGAAGGCCTCGGGGTTGGGGTTACTGCGGTTGACCGCCGGATCCTTGTAGGCGTCTTTGCCGACGATGAACCCCGCTGTCTCCTGGTCGAGGTCGGTGGCCGTAAACGCCGATGTCAGCTCGCCACCCAGGAAATCGTTCGTCGTGTTGGCATGCAGCTTGAACTGCCGGTAGCCGGAGTCGTCACGAAAGCCGCCGTCGTCGCTGACCGTGAACCCGGCAAAATGAGGCGACTGCGGATCCGCCGGCAGTTCGGCCTGCATCCTGAGGTAACTGTTGGCGCCGAGTTCCACCATCCCGTGGGCAGGGCCGCGG